>Ga0208300_100020_pt1 | contig 258614 bp, 218 predicted proteins | sample 23_taG_FD_184096 | JGI IMG/M metagenome (GOLD analysis project Ga0208300, IMG submission 184096) | Marine viral communities from Cariaco Basin, Caribbean Sea - 23_WHOI_OMZ (SPAdes) (version 2) | ecosystem: Environmental > Aquatic > Marine > Oceanic | place: Caribbean Sea: Cariaco Basin...
GCATCTCGATTGCGGCGCATCTCTCGGCTGACCGTCGAAGGGGATCGGTTGATCAAGCAGGCAATCCTGCGCAAGCTGAGGCCTTGGGCATGACTAACTTGAATGGTGGCACGCTCTTCAACGCTGAGTTCGGAATAAGACATAGGGCAGCACCGTACCGGAAAGGTCAGGTGTTGCACTCAGTTTTTGCCGCCGCCAGGTATCATCTACCAATCCGATGCACGCGGAGCAAGCTACGTGCCAAAATTATCGCGGTATCGTTGTGTTTTTTTATCGCAATAATTTTCCATTATGTAATTCAATTGGTCGGGGCTTTAGATTTTGAGAATAATCAAACATCGACAGGAGCTGAAAATGAAAAAGCTCATATTTATCTTCATGCTTTTTCTGTCGGCTAGTGTTAGAGGTCAGCCGATTCCGCCGCCGGTAAATTTGCCGATCCCAAATATCCAGCAGGAAACGCACGTTTGGTGTTGGGCTGCGGTGGCGCAGCAAATAATTTATGCGACAAGAGGGGCGGCACAGACGCCTGCCCAATGTGCGTTAGTTGCAATGGCTAATAACGCTAATCCAAATTATTGTTGTGCCGGAATAGGTAATCCAGCCTGTGTTAGAGCAGGTTCTATGCAACAGATTCAATACTTGATAGGTCAGTTTGGAGGGCGCTTTAGTGCTTTGGCACCGCCTACGGATCCAATGACGTTGTATCAAACTCTGAGCTCTGGCCGAGCAATAATATTGCACGTTGGTTCTGGTCAGATGTCGTCGCACGTTGTTGTGTTGACTGGAATGTCATTTGTACCGAATGGCTTTGGTGGTGTAGAGCCGGTATTGCATATAAATGATCCGCTTTCGTATTTTAATCAACCGGTCCCATATAGTGCACTTGTTTCTATTTGGATTGAGGCGTTAGTTGTCAACTAAAGTCGCTTTAACTGGCAGCTAGAGCCGTGCACGGCATATACGGGGTCGGGCTATTGCCCGACTCCTGTCCGCAAGCTGATACGAAGAATGGTTAGTCATCATGAACATCACTGATCTGTCCCCCTGCTTTTGCACCCATGAGGTCGCGGCCTGCCGTGACTTCTACACCCGCTACTTCTCGGCAGTCGCTATTTTCGATTGCGGCTGGTATGTCAATTTGCGCATTGGCGTTGACGGCCCGACGCTGCAGTTTATGCAGCCTCAGGAGGGGATGCCGGTGTTTGCCGGCACGGGTGTGATGCTCAATTTCAAGGTTGATGACGTTGATGCTGAGCACGCCAGGCTGGTTGAGGCCGGTTTGAAGGTTGCCATGCCGCTGGAGGATCATCCTTGGGGTGACAGGGGGTTCTCGGTTACGGACCCTATCGGCAACGCGGTCTATCTCTTTTCCGATCGTGAGCCCGCTGATGAATTTAAGCAGTATTATCTAGCCTGACGGTACCGGTAGGCCTGCAGCTACGAGGGCTGCCGGTTTTTGGCTTTCGCTGTCATGCACGTGGGACCTTGTCTCCGAAGAGAGTTACCGCATTGGATGCCTTGACCAATCATGAGTTGCAGTTGGGTATTCTTGAGCTGGATCACGCCATTTATCTTCACGATCAGTGGTTTAGAAATCTGCTCAAGGTTTTAATTGCGCACGTGCCTGCGGAGCGGGCGGATCTGTGCGTTGATGCGCACTTGCATTGCTCCTTCGGCAAGTGGCTGGCGGGTGACGCTGCTCGCCTGTTTGATGACCGCGATGAGTACGTTGCGCTGCAAAAGGCGCATGAGGTGGTACATAGCGAGGCTCGGAAGTTACTGCAACTGTCGGCGGATGGCCTGGTGATCCCGCCGGCAGAATGGGACTTTTTTGAGCGTTGTCGGGAGACGATGCGGTTATCGGTGCTGAGTGCCCGGGACAGGTTTGCCGAAGTTGCCAGCAACCGTGATCCGCTTACCGAAATTCAGACGCGGCGGGGCTTGCTGACTGAACTGCGCAAACAGCAGGCGCTGGTGGAGCGGGGCAGGCAGGCCTGTGCTCTGGCGCTACTGGACCTTGATCACTTCAAAAAGGTGAATGACACCTACGGCCACGTAGCCGGTGACGTGGTCCTGGTTGATGTGGTGCAGTGCGTCAAGGCGCATCTGCGGCCCTATGACCGCATTTATCGCTATGGCGGTGAGGAGTTTATCGTCTGCATGCCTGATACCACTGTGGAACAGGCGGGCGAGATCATGGATCGGTTGAGACTGTCCATCGCCCGGCTGGATTTCGAGTTTGCCGATATTCAGGTCACGGCCTCGTTCGGAGTGGCGGCGTTGGCGGGCTCAATGCCGGTCGAGGACGCCATCGGCCGTGCGGACAGGGCCATGTATGAAGCGAAGGCTGCAGGCCGCAATCGGGTAGTGCTTCAGCGCTGACGGAGTTCGGGCCTGCGCAGCGCTGGGGTCAGATTCCCAGATATCCGGCGATCAGGAAGGCCTCGCCGCGCCCTTCGTGCTTGCCGAAGTAGCTGACGGCTTCGCGGGTATCGTCTTCGATGAATCCCACTTCGCAATCGATGTCGTACTGCTCGGCGAGACTGTTGAACAGGTTTACCGGCGGGTTCAGGTGAAGCGGTTTCTTGACTTGCTGGCTGATGCCCAGCTGCCAGTCTTCGCAATCGTCGCTTTCACAGTCGTTGATCAGGGTTACCGTGGTCGCGGCGGTCTCATCAGCATAGGTCTGCAGGGCGGCTTGCAGCGCTGGCAGGTTCTGCCTGAGCTTTTTTTCCTGCTTTTCATCAAGACGGTCGCAGGCGATGAGGACGTATACAAACATGAGGCTTACCCGGGCTGGATTCGAGTGGCTACTCTAGCACAGGGCATTGCCTGCGACTGCGTCATCGCTGATGATTGAGCCCCGTCATTCATGGATGAAACTGGTTGAGTATGTCCAAACCCGCTGCCGTTAACCCTTCTGCGCAAATGCGCCTGCTCAGCATGCTTGCCTCGCTGGTCTTTTCTGTTCCCACGGCTGCGCTGATCTGGCTGGGCGTCAACAAGGAGCTGGCGTACTGGGGTGGTTTCCTCGATAGCCGCTATCTGGTCATGACTGTTGTTGCGTTTGCCCTGGCCGCGCTGTTGTTTCCGCTGCTGTTTCCCTCGCTGCTGGGCGCGATCTGGCGCGCGGTGCTGAAGGTGCAGCAGTGGTGGGGATGGTGATGGTGCCTGGGGGCGCCGTCAGCCTGTTCTGTGTTATCCAGGGATGTGATAGCCCGCCATTTCAACCTGCTGACCCGCGTCAGCTGTGCCGTCTGCTGTGCTAACGTCCGCTCCCAATGGCGCCGAGGCACGGGCTTCGGGCGGGACTTGTCGTAGGAGAACAACAATGAATTACGATGATGTGGTGCTGGGTCGACGCAGTATCCGGGCATTCAAGCCTGAGCCGGTTCCGCGCGCGGTGCTGGAGGAGGTTATTGGTCTGGCGATCCGGGCGCCGTCGTCGATGAACTCGCAGCCGTGGCACCTGCATGTGCTGACCGGCGAGCCGCTGGATCGCATTCGCGCGGAGAATACCGAGCGCATGATCACCGGTGTAAAGCCCTCAAAGGAAACCCGCGATTCCGGGAGTTATGAGGGTCTGCACCGTCAGCGTCAGGTCGAGATTGCCGTGCAGTTGTTCGAAGCCATGGGCATTGCCCGTGACGACAAGGAGAAGCGTCAGGACTGGGTACTGCGCGGCTTTCGTCAGTTTGATGCGCCGGTGTCCATCGTCGTGACCTACGACCGTCAGCTGCGCGAGGGCGACATTGCCCAGTTCGACTGCGGCGCTCTGGTGAACGGTCTGGTCAACGCGGCCTGGTCGCGTGGTCTTGGATGTGTGGTGAACAGTCAGGGCATCATGCATTCGCCGGTGGTGCGCGAGCATGCTGGCATTCCGGATGATCAGGTGATCATTATCTGTGTGGCGATGGGTTACCCGGATGAGAGTTTTCCGGCCAACGCAGTGGTGTCGCGTCGGCGCGAAGTGGCTGATGTGGCTAACTTCGTCGGTTTTGGTGAGTAATCGCGGGGTATGTACAGGCTAGTGGATGCGCCTTGCGGGCGTGTCCACGGTCAGCGGCCGAGGAACCGTTTGCCTTGGTTGCGATACCACATCATCCTTTCTTCCAGCTTCCAGCTTCCAGCTGGTGGTCAGTCATCCCTTCCTTCAAGCATGGTTCTGCGCAGCAATACATAGACCGAGCCCGTGCCGCCGTGGCGCGGTATGCACGAGGCGAACGCGAGGACGCTGTCGTGCTGGCGTAGCCAGGTGTTGACGTGGCTCTTCATCATCGGTTTGCGGCCATCAAGGCGATGGGCCTTGCCGTGGGTGACGCGCACACAGCGGATTTCCTGTTTTACCGCTTCGGCCAGAAACGCCCAGAGCTGTTCGCGGGCGCGCTCGATAGTCAGACCGTGCAGATCGATTGAGCCGTCAAACGGGATATGCGCCTGCTTCAGCTTGCGCAGTTGGGAGTCTTGCACGCCATTGGAGGCCCAGGCCAGTTCCTGTTCCGGGTCTACGTCAATCACGAACTGATCGGACAAACCATCGACCACCACCTCGTTCTGCCTGACGGTCGCGCGCTGGCGGCTTGCGGCAATGTTGGCGCGGTCGCGCGGCGGTTTGCCAACGTCGGCCTGCTGGTGCTTGATGGGCCTGGCGCCCTTGACGGCCTGCCTGAACAGGTCGAGATCGTCGTCGGAGAAAGAGTCCTGTGTCATGCTGCTGATCATCGCGCAAAAACCGAAGTGTAACAGCAGCCGGATGCAAATGAGCTGGCGGCGTTGTTACCGATTTTGCCCCGCCCGCTGGTCGTCGGCGCTCGGCAAGGTAGAATGTCGGCCTGAACCAGACAAGGATTGACCCATGAGCGAACACGCTGCGCTGCAGAGCATTCAGGATCTCGTCCGTTGGGGCGTGAGCCGCTTCCATCAGGCCGAGCTGTTTTTTGGCCACGGCACCGACAACGCCTGGGATGAGTCGCGGCTACTGGTCCTGCATGCACTTTACCTGCCCTGGGAGACCCCGCAGGACTATCTGCAATGCCGGGTTACGGACGAGGAGCGCGATGCGGTGGTAGCGTTGCTTGAGGAGCGCATTCGTCTGCGTATGCCGGCGGCTTATCTGACCGGTCACGCACGCTTTGCAGGTCTGGATTTTATTGTTGATGACCGCGTGCTGGTGCCGCGCTCGCCGATTGCCGAGTTGATTGAAAGCCGCTTTGAACCCTGGCTGGAGCGCGACCCCGAACGCATTCTGGATCTGTGTACCGGCAGCGGCTGTATCGGCATTGCCTGCGCGTATACCTTCCCGGAGGCCGAGGTGGTGCTGGCGGATCTGTCGTCCGATGCACTGGCGGTCGCCGAGCAGAATATCGAGATGCACGAGCTGGGCGAGCGTGTCGAGGCGCGCTGGTCCGACGGGTTTGACGGGCTGGCAGGTGAGCGCTTTGATCTGATCGTCAGCAATCCGCCCTACGTGGATGCCGAAGACATGGACGCGCTGCCGGATGAGTATCGCCACGAGCCCGAGATGGGGCTGGCGGCCGGCGACGACGGACTGGATCTGGTGCGCCGTATGCTGGCGGAAGCGGCGGACTATCTGACCGAGGATGGCGTGCTGGTGATCGAGGTTGGCAACAGCATGGTCCATGTGATGGCCGAATGGCCCGAGGTGGATTTTGAGTGGGTCAAGTTCCGGCACGGTGGGCACGGTGTGTTTGTGCTGAGTGCAGAGCAGTGCCGTCACTTCCAGTCACTGTTTGCCGAGAGCCTGTAAGCGTTCCTGGCGTCTGGCTCAGCGCAGTACGACCCACAGCAGCATCAACGCCTGAAAGATCGAGAAGGCGATCAGACAGCCGATGGCAAAGCGGTTGCTCAAGTCTGAGCGTTTGTAACTGGCGATGGCGGCCTGCAGCTGGTTGATTCGCCCTTCCTGTTTCTGATTGAGGGCTTCGGTTTCGCGCAGTTGAGCCAGCAGGGTGTTGATCTGCAGCGGCTGTATGCGTTCGGTGTTCCAGCTGCCTATCAGGTCGTTAACCCGGTTGGCCTGAGCCAGCGCAGCACCGGGCTCACTCTCGATCGGCGTGATGGTAAAACCGGCTCGGCTGAGAATGGCGTCGCGTGCGCTGCGAGCGTCTTCGTTGGCAGAGTCGCTGTTGTGCAGGGCAATGGGGGTGACGGCGTAGTCGCCGCAGTAGCGCTGACACCAGTGAATCAGCTGGGCCAGCATGAAAGTGCCAAGGCCACGCTGGGCAGGCACTATCTGCACACCGTCCACCGGGCCGAAGCGCACGCGCTTGCGCTTGTGGTCCACCATTACTTCCATGCGGTTGCCCGTTTCCGGCAGCGGCTCTCCTTCAAAGCGTACCTGCAGGCGCAGCAATTCCAGCGAGGCGATACTTTCCTGGGTTACAGCGATCTGGGCCAGGCGTTCGGGATGCACCAGGATGCGAGCCTTGAATACCGGCTTTAACTGGACCCAGTAGGAGTCCGACGGCTTGGCGCGGGCGAACGGATCCTTCGGGGCTGAGTGCTCCGTTGCAACTCCTTCATCCAGCGTGTCGGTTGGGCTCATTGGGGGTTCCTGGCATTTTGCGAATGCATTGTCGCGCATTTCACTCCGGGTTTATCGGCCGCGCAGCGCCATTCTGTAACATAAATACCTGCATGCAGCGGCTCATGCCAGCCAGTTGTGAACAGCTTCCCAGGCAAGTCGAATGGCGAGCAGGGTAAGCACCAGGTTGAAGATTCGACCAAAATGCTGGTCGCTCATGCGTCTCAGCAGATGCAGGCCGAGCCATGTACCGCCTGCACCTGCCGCAATCATGGCCGCTATCAGTGCCAGCCAGTCGTGAAAGATGAAGCCGGCAGCCGTAAAGGCAAAGGCCTTGGGCAGATGCTGCAGGGTCATGGCGGCGGCAAAGGTGGCAACCGTTTGCAGCCGGCGGTGTGACTGCTGCTGTTTGATGAAGGCGGCAACCAGCGGGCCGGTGGCGCCAACAAACAGGCTGACAAAACTGGTGACGGTGGAGGCGAGCAGGGTGCCAACGGGGCCGGTGGCAACCTTGGGGATCGCCGGCCCCCAGCACAGCACCAGGATGAATGCGGCGATGCTGAGTTGAACCAGCTCCAGAGGCAGACGCACCAGCAGCAGGCTGGCGGCATATGCGCCGAGGATGACGCCGGGAGCAAACCAGGCGATTACTCGCCAGTTGACGTCTCGCCAGGTCAGCAGCACGCGATTGGCGTTGGAGCCCAGCTGGACCATGCCATGCACCGGGATAATGGCGGCTGCCGGCATCACCAGCGCCATCACGGCCAGCAGCATGACACCGCCACCGGCGCCCATGGCCGCAGTGACAGCGGAGGTCAGCGCGGCTGTCAGAATCAGCGCTAGCGCCCACTGCGGGGCAAGGTTTTCGGGCAGCAGCAGCGGCAACAGCTCGCTCATCGGGTGGCTCCGGCAAAAGGGGGTAGCCTAACGGGCGGACTTCAGGCTGTCACCGCTATCGGCCAGCGGGTATACTGCCGCACTGCCCATGTTCAGCTCAGGTTCTTGGTATGTCTGGAAACACGCTTGGTACTCTCTTCACTGTTACCACGGCTGGCGAAAGCCACGGTCCGGCTCTGGTCGCCATTGTGGATGGCTGCCCTCCCGGCCTGCCGCTGTCGAGCGAAGACCTGCAGCGTGATCTGGATCGCCGCAAGCCCGGCACCAGCCGCCACACCACCCAGCGTCAGGAACCCGATGAGGTCGAGATCCTGTCTGGCGTATTTGAGGGCGTGACCACCGGTTGCCCGATTGGTCTGCTGATTCGCAACACAGATCAGAAGTCCAAGGACTACTCGGCGATCAAGGATCTGTTCCGTCCGGCCCACGCCGATTACACCTACCACCACAAGTACGGCCTGCGCGATTACCGCGGCGGTGGCCGTTCTTCGGCGCGTGAAACAGCGATGCGTGTCGCCGCCGGTGCGATTGCCAAGAAGTATCTTGCAACCCAGGGCGTTCAGGTACGCGGGTACATGAGTCAGCTGGGTCCGATCGAGATTCCGTTCAAGAGCTGGGATGGTGTCAACGACAACGCGTTCTTCAGCGCTGATCCGGACAAGATTGCCGAACTGGAAGCCTACATGGATCAGTTGCGCCGTGATCAAGATTCGGTCGGCGCCAAAATTACCGTCGTCGCCGAGGGCGTGCCGCCGGGGCTGGGTGAGCCGATCTTTGACCGTCTGGACGCGGAGCTGGCCTATGCGCTGATGAGCATCAACGCGGTCAAGGGCGTCGAAATCGGCGCGGGTTTCGCCTCGGTTGCCCAGCGCGGCACCGAACACCGTGACGAGCTGACTCCGCAAGGCTTCCTCAGCAATCAGGCGGGCGGCGTGCTCGGCGGTATCTCGTCCGGTCAGCCGATTGTCGCCAGTCTGGCACTGAAGCCGACCTCCAGCATCACCACGCCCGGTCGCTCGATCGACGTGAACGGCCAGCCGGTGGACGTCATTACCAAGGGCCGCCATGACCCTTGCGTCGGCATCCGCGCAACCCCTATCGCCGAGGCGATGATGGCGCTGGTGCTGATGGATCATCTGCTGCGCCACCGCGCGCAGAACGCCGATGTGAAGGTGACGACCCCGGTACTGGGCCAGCTTTGAGTCGGCACGGTCAGCCGTGAGCGCCGTCGCGGGTTCTCCGCTGCCGTACTGGCGGCTGTCCGGTTTCTATTTTGCCTACTTCGCCCTGCTGGGCGGAGTAGCGCCTTTTCTCTCACTGTATTTCGAGTCCCTCGGGTTTGAGCCCGCGCGCATTGGCGAGCTGGTTGCCATTCCTATGCTGATGCGCTGCATTGCGCCCAATCTCTGGGGTTGGCTGGGCGATGCGACAGGTCAGCGCCTGTTGATTGTGCGGGTGGGCGCGCTGCTGACGGCGCTGACGTTTGCCGGTATCTTCTGGCGTCAGGATTACTGGTGGCTGGCGGCGATCATGGCGCTGCACAGTTTTTTCTGGCACGCGGTGCTGCCGCAGTTTGAAGCGATCACCCTGGCGCATCTGGGTAGCCAGTCTTCCCGTTACAGTCAGTTGCGGCTCTGGGGTTCAGTGGGGTTCATCCTTACCGTCGTTCTGCTCGGCATGCTGCTGCAGCGCGAGGGGATGGGGGTTTATCCCATGGCCATGCTAGGCATCATGCTGCTGATCAGTCTGTGCAGCGCGCTGGTGCCTGCGCCACCGCAGCAACCTGCCGCTGCGCAGGAGCACGCTGACGGCTTCCTCCGGCGACTGTGGCGGCCGGGTGTTCCAGCCTTTTTCCTCTGTGTGGCGCTGATGCAGCTCTCGCACGGGCCGTATTACACCTTCCTGAGTATTCACCTGGAAGCGCTGGGCTATGGGCGCGGGTTGATCGGCGCGCTCTGGGCGCTTGGGGTGGTTGCGGAAATCCTGCTGTTTCTGGTCATGCATCGGGTGCTGGGTGTGTTCAGCCTGCGGGCGCTGCTGGTCGCCAGTTTCCTGATCGCGTCATTGCGCTGGGTATTGCTCGGCACCCTGGCCGATCATTTGTCCGTGCTGATTTTTGCCCAGATCCTGCACGCGGCCACCTTTGGCGCCTTCCATGTAGCCGCCATTCACTTCGTTCAGCAGCGCTTTGGCGAAAGGTATCAGGGACAGGGGCAGGCGCTTTATGCGACGCTGGCGGGCGTGGGCGGTGCCTTGGGGGCGCTGTATTCAGGATATGCCTGGCAGGGCGTTGGCCCTACGCTGACATTCGGCGTGGCGGCTCTGGCAGCATTGGCTGCGGCGGTCATCCTGAGCCTGCGGCTGCGAGAAGCGGACTGAACACGGGGGATTGATGAGCATACTGGCAATATACGACGGTGGTGATCTGCAGTGCCCTCGACGGGTGCTGACCCATCTTGAGGATATCCAGTGCGCGCTGCAGGACAGGGGGCTGTCGCTGACCATTGCAGATGCTGAGCCTCAGCCCGCCGCTGTCAGCCGCATACATGATGCTCATGGCAGGCCGGCGTACCAGCAGGTGGAAGAGCAGCTCACCGAGGCCAACCTGTTTTGCTGCGGCGCTGTGGTGCGCACGGTGCAGGCTGGACGGCTGCGGTTATGCCTTGGTACCGGCGCTTGGGCAATGGTGATTGCGCTGCGCGCGGGTGACCGTATTTCTCTGCCTGCAGGCCTTGAGCAGGCCATCTTGCCCGCCGCCGGTACTGACTGCCGCTGGCAGGACAGCGCAGCCGAAGACTCGGCATTGACGTACCATCCGCTTGAAGCGCCAACACTGTCGGGCTTGTTGCCATTGGATATCTGACTTCTCCGCATGATCTATAGTGTGGTGGACACACCAACGCCAAGGGGGAAGGCAATGAACATGGGAACGGGTGGCGGTCTGCTTGGGCTGCTGATCTTGATCGGGGATATCTGGGCCATCATCAATATTTTGCAGAGTCGCTCCGAGATGGGCATGAAGCTGTTGTGGATTCTGCTGGTGGTGCTGTTGCCACTGCTGGGGTTGATTATCTGGTTCGTCGCTGGCCCGCGCGGAAGCAGGGCATAGAAAAGGCCCCGGTGCGAAAGCACCGGGGCCTTTTTCGTTACACTTGGGGCTTTATTTCTCGACGAAGGCGCGCTCAATCACGTAGTGGCCCTGGTCGCCGTGGCGGGCTTCCTTGAAGCCGTTGGCGTCGAGAATTTCACAGCAGTCCTTGAGCATGCTCGGGCTGCCGCACAGCATGAAGCGATCCTGTTCCAGATCGAACTGCGGCAGGCCGATGTCGGAAAACAGCTTGCCGTTGCTCATCAGGTCGGTCAGGCGGCCCTGGTTGCGGAACGGCTCGCGGGTCACCGTCGGGTAGTAGATCAGCTTTTCACGTACCAGATCGCCGAAGTATTCGTTATTGGGCAGCACGTCGTTGATCAGATCCTGATAGGCCAGGTCGCTGACGTTGCGGCAGCCGTGAGTCAGGATCACCTTGTCGTACTGCTCGTAGGTTTCCGGGTCCTGGATGATGCTGATAAACGGCGCCAGACCGGTACCGGTGCTGAGCAGATACAGGTTGCGGCCCGGGATCAGGTGATCCAGCACCAGCGTGCCGGTGGGCTTGCGGCTGATCATGATCTGGTCGCCTGCATTGATGTTCTGCAGGCGCGAGGTCAAAGGGCCATCCGGCACCTTGATGCTGAAGAACTCCAGCGTGTCTTCGTGGTTCGGGCTGGCGATGCTGTAGGCGCGCATCAGCGGGCGGCCTTCGACTTCCAGACCGATCATGATGAAGTGACCGTTCTTGAAACGGAAACCGGGATCACGGGTGGTCCTGAAGCTGAACAGAGTGTCTGTCCAGTGGTGCACGCTGAGTACTTTTTCGGTGTTGAAGCCTGACATGTCGCCTCCAGTAGTGAAGATCTCTTGGTCGGCGAGTCTACGCGGGGTTAATCTATCGGCTAAACGGATAATTCATATATGACTATTCGGGAAAACCGATTATGAAATACACCCTTCGCCAGCTTGAGGTATTCCTCGCCACGGCTTTCCATGAAAACCTCACGCGTGCAGCGGCCAGCCTGTCGATGTCGCAGTCGGCGGCCAGCAGTGCATTGAAGGATCTTGAAAGCCAGTTTGATGTGCAGTTGTTTGATCGGGTAGGCAAGCGATTGCAGCTGAACGAGCTGGGCGAAAGCATCAGGCCGCGGGCTGAGGCACTGCTTGAGCAGGCGCGCGGTCTGGAGAGTGCGCTGGCCCGGCACCAGGAGTTCGGTCACCTGCGGGTCGGCGCGACACTCAGTATCGGCAACTATCTGGCGGTCGAGATTATGGCCCGTTATATGGGCGAGCAGGCCGGCGCGCGGGTCGAGCTGGAGGTGGCGAACACCGAGGCCATCGTGCGCAAGGTGGCCAACTTTGAGCTGGATCTGGGGCTGATCGAAGGGGAGAGTCGACACCCTGATCTGGAGATGATCCATTGGCGTGACGACGAACTGGTGGTGTTCTGTGCACCGGATCACCCGCTGGCCGGCAAGCCCTGGCTGACCGACGACGATTTGCTCAGCGCTGCCTGGATCGTGCGTGAGCCCGGTTCCGGTACCCGCCAGCACTTTGAGTGGGCGATGCACGGCCTGCTACCCGAGCTGAATATCAAGTTGGAGTTGCAGCACACCGAAGCCATCAAGCGGGCGGTGGAGGCAGGGCTTGGTGTGGGCTGCCTGTCCGAGATTACCCTGGTGGATGCGTTCAAGCGCGGCCGGCTGGTACCGCTGCCGGTGCCCCATCGGGACTTTCATCGCCGGTTTTACTTCGCTCTGCACCGGCAGAAGTTTCGCAGCGCCGGGGTGGAGCGCTGGCTGGCGTTGTGCAGGGAAAGTACCGAGGGATTGGCGTAGGGCCGCCGCATGCCGTGGCCGGCTTTTTTGGTATGCCTTGGGGCGGCGGTCGCGTCATGTCGCGCCCCTGCGGTTTTCGTGGGGGCAGCAAAAAAGCCGCAACGCTTGCGCGCTGCGGCTTCGTTTACCGCCAGCAATGATCAGTTGCTGCTCAGCACCAGCTCGCCATCTTTTAGCGGGATGGTAGCGCCGGGTTTGTGGTCCATGCGCACGGTACCGGTTTCGTCACCGATGCGGTATTTGACGTTATAGCCAACCACTTCATCGTGGCTGTCGTAGACGGTCTCACAGCGGCGCTCGGTGGTGGTGTAGGTGCTGTTGTTCTGCATGTTTTCCTGGATGCGGTTGCCTGCGTAACCACCGGCTGCGGCGCCGGCTACAGTGGCAATCTTCTTGCCGTTGCCGCCGCCTACCTGATTACCCAGCGCGCCACCCACTACAGCGCCGGCGATCGTGCCAAGAATTCGATTCTGGTCCTGTACCGGCTTCTGCCGGGTGACGGCGACATCGTTGCAGACTTCGCGCGGGGTACGCTGGGTCTGGGTGATCTCGACAACATCAAGAACGTCAGCCTCGGTGGGAGTTCTGTCCGCAAAGGCGGTGTAACCGGCAATGGCGCCGCCGGCCGTGGCCAGAGCCGCGCCGACCAGAATGCCCGTCAACATAGACTTGTTCATGATGGATACTCCTTTATGTCTATGACTGTGTCCGCGATCTTGCGGTGTATGCGCATATGGACTGCTGTCGGCCTGATCCGGTTCCCGTAGCTCGCCTCGAAACGTCAGCTTTGTGACCGGCTTGGCGCTTCAGTGCTGTTGTGCAAAGCCGCCGCTTGCCAGCAGCTCGCGAAAGCGGTGCTCGTCCACCGGCGGGCTGAACAGGTAGCCCTGGAACTGGTCGCAGCCCTGGGCGTGGAGGAAGTTCAACTGGTCGCGGGTTTCCACGCCTTCGGCGATCAGATCCATATGCAGGCTGGAGGCAATGGCGATGATGGCGCGAATAATCTCGGCATCGTTGGCATTGCCGGTGCAGTCGCGCACGAACGACTGATCGATCTTCAGCAGGTCGACTGGCAGTCGCTTGAGGTAACTGAGCGAGGAGTAGCCGGTGCCGAAGTCATCAATGGAGAAATGCACGCCGTGCTGGCGCAGTTCGTTCATCTTGTCGATGGTGTCGTTGATGTTTTCAATGACGATACCTTCGGTGATTTCTAGGCTCAGGCAGCGTGTCGGGATGGCATGCTGGCGGATAGCACCCAACACGTCGCCCACGAAGTTGGGATGGCGGAATTGCCTGGGGCTGATGTTTACGCTGAGGCAGAATGTGTCGGGGTTGACCAGTTGATCTGTCAGCAGCCCGGCGATGCACTCGCAGGCCCGGGCAAGAATCCAGCGGCCGGCATCAAAGATCAGGCTGCTTTGCTCCAAGACGTCGATAAACGCTGATGGACCAATCAGGCCGCGTTCAGGATGCTGCCAGCGCAGCAGGGCCTCGGCACCGAGAATCTTCTGGCTGCCGTAGACTACCTGCGGCTGGTAGTGCAGCCTCAGCTGGTTGTCACTGAAGGCCTTGCGCAGCTCCGACTCGATGGCCAGGCGTTCGCTGGCAGCGACCTGCATGGCCTGTTCGAAGAAGGCAATGCCGTCGCGACCGTCCTCTTTGACCCGGTAGAGCGCGATATCTGCGCGCTTGAGCAGGTCTTCGGCGCTGTCGCCATGTTCCGGGATCAGGGCAATACCGATACTGGCGCTGAGTCGCAGGGCGTGACCTTCAATCTGCATTGGCTCGGAAATGGTATCAAGCAACGCCTGCGCAGTATTGGCCACCTCCTGGCGCAAGGCTGTACCGCTGGAGTGCAGGCCGCTGAGCAGTACAACAAATTCGTCTCCGCCCAGCCGGGCCACGGTGTCTTCAGCACGGGCGCGGCCGAGCAGGCGGCGGGTGACCTCCTGCAGTACGGCATCACCACAGGAGTGCCCGAGCGAGTCGTTGATATGCTTGAAGTGATCCAGGTCGAAAAACAGCAGTGCGCCACGCAGAGCGTGGCGTTGATAGAGCGCATTGAGCTGACCCAGTCGATCACTTAGCAGCAACCGGTTTGGCAGGTTGGTCAGTGCATCGTGGTAAGCCAGATGTTTGACCTTGGCCTCAATGCGTTTGTGTTCGGTGACGTCTCGCGCCGTGAGCAGAACGCACTGCAGTCCCTCTACGTTCAGCGGCTGGGCAGATACGGCTACGGTCAATTCGCTTCCCGCGCGATTGCGCATGCCCAGCTCTCGATGGTAGACCCCGCCTTGCTGGTCCATTTGGTAAATCAGCTCCTCGAGCTGGCCTGGCTCCACCCAGAGGTTGAGTTCGTCTGCGCTGTGTCCGATGGCGTCCTGCTCGCGATAGCCGGTCAGGCGGCAAAACCCGTCGTTTACCTCCAGATAACGTCCGGTCAGTTTCTCGCTGATGGTGATGGCATCTGGGCTGCCTCTGAAGGCCCTGGCGAACTTGTCCTCGGAGGCGCGCAGGGCGGCTTCCGCCTGGGTGCGTGCGGTAATGTCGCGGAAACTGAACAGCACGCAGGTCTGACGGTTGATACGCAGGCGGGTGGTTGATGTCTCGCAAAGCAGAAGATGGCCGCTGCGTGTGGCGAAGGTGAAGTGTCTTTCGAGTAGCTCATGCAAGCCCGTTGCGGCCTCGTTGAGTGCTGCGTCTGCCTCATGGTTGCTCCACAGACCGGTTTGCTTGGGCGTGCGCCCGATCAGGTCGGGTAATGGATAACCGAAGGTTCGGGAAAAACTCTGGTTGACCTCGATAATCCGCTGGCTTTCGCAATGGATCAGGCAATAGGCGTCAGGCGCACTCTGGAACAGCATGGAAAACTTGGCTTCGCTCTCGGCCAGAGCGTTCTGGCTTTTGCGCTGATCAGTAATGTCCATAACCGTGCCGATGATGCGGGCAGGCTGCCCGGCAGAATCCAGGTGCAGGTTGGCTGTGGCCTGCAGCCAGCGTACGCTCTTGCCGTGCGGCACCCTGTAGGTTACGAGGTAGTGGGGTTGATGGCCGCGACAGATGGTAACCAGCGCGCGACGAATGGCCCGTTTGTCTTCGCTGACGATCCGTCTCAGAAAGGCGCGTGCCGACCCCTGCCACTCGTCGGGCGCAAGGCCGTTCAGCTCAGCGGCACGGGCGGAGCAATGCAGGGTGTCACTGCCCGGTTTCCAGTCCCAGATGCCCATCTGCGCGGCATCCAGGGCCAGTCGCAGGCGTTCCTGGCTATCTCTCAGGGCGCGATCCCGGTTTTTCAGCTGCCCGGTACCATGCACCGTCACTATCAGTCTGCGCCTGTTCTGGTGCAGGACCGTTTCGGCGTGCAGTGAAACGTCGCTGCTCTGGCCGCCGGGTAACCTGACTCTGAACTCCTCGCCCTCCAGTACCCCGCCATTGACCAGTCTGGCGTGCAGGCGGTCGCTGACCGAGCGCGGCAGCAAACCAAGCTCCGCGACGGTCCGGCCCTGACAGTCTTTATTGCCAAGCCCGCTTAGCCGTTCGAAGCTCGGATTGACCTGCAGGATGCGGCGGCTGTCCAGGTCCAGCATCAATTGCGGGACGTTACTGCTGGTGAATTCGTCAGTGCAGGAGGGCAGTGGCGATATTACCGGAAGCAGGCTGAGTACTATGCGTTGCCGGCCGTTGCTGTCGATCCTGTCCATGCTCAGGCGGCACTGCTGCAAGTTGCCGTCACGACCCAGCAGGTTTATGGGTCGGTCGCGCAGGCAGCCCTCTTGTTCAAGCGCGCTGATCAGGACGCGCCAGTGCGCCGGGCGCCCCCAAAGCGGAAAGCGGGCGACGGGCTGGTTAAGAACGTGGTCCGGCTGCCATTGAAAGTGTTGGGTGAATGCCCTGTTGAGGTCGATGATCCGCTGAGAATCTGGTTCGATCATCAGGGCAGGGCAGGGCATGCCGTGAAACAGCAGATTAAAGGGCGTCTCTGACCCGTCTACGGCATCTGGTGAGTAAGTGCCTGTATTGCCTGGCATTGGTTTCTGATCCATTCAGTGGGGCCGTCTTGCCCCGGCGCCGCTTCAGCCCCGCAAATTGCCGGGCTGTTTGGCTGATTCCTTCCTTCCTTGAAGATAGCCGTGCGCATGCGGTTGGACAAGTAACCGAAAGTCGGAATCAGTCTGGATGCTGACGGGCGTCTCGGAGCAGTTCAATCAGCGCCCGGGCGGCATTGGACTGGGTGCGACCGCTGTGCCAGATGCAGCCGAGCTCACGCTGCAGGTGAACACCCGGTAATGGCAGGACGCTGACCTGGCTGTCCAGCATGCTGCGTGGGAGAACACTCCAGGCCAGGCCGATGGAGACCATCATTTTGATAGTCTCCATATAGTTGGTGCTCATGCTGATCTGTGGTTGTACGTGATGACGCTCGAACAGGTCGCTGACCACCTTGTGCGTAAAGGTATTGGTGCCGGGGAAAACAGCCGGATAGTCGGCCAGCTGTGCCAGATCGAGCGTTGGCTGGCGGGCCAGCGGGTGCTCAGGGGCGATGACAAAGTCGAGCGGGTCGTGCCAGATCAGCTCGCTCATCACCGGCGCCTCGACTTCGGGGGCAAGGGTGATCACAGCAAGTTCGATTTCGCCGTGGAGCACCTTGTCGTAGGCAACTTCGGAGTCGAGAAACTGGATGTCGAAGGACACCTGCGGATGGCGGCGGGTGAATTCGCGCAGCACCGGGGGCAGGCGATGCAGGCCGATATGGTGGCTGGTGGCAATGCTCAGGCGGCCGGAAACTTCGCTGGATAGATTGCTCAATGCCCGGCGCGTATCATTGAGCAGGCTGAGTACCTGTTCGGCACGCGGCTTGAGTGCCATGCCAGCTTCGGTCAACGATACGTGGCGGCCGATGCGATCAAACAGGCGCGCATCGAGTTGCTGCTCCAGCATGGCAATGCGCTTGCTGACTGCGGGCTGGGTCAGATGCAGCTGCTCGGCGGCACGGGAAAACGAACCGGTTTCGGCGACGGCAAGAAAGGCTTGCAGGTTGGCGGTGTCCATCTTGCATTCCAGTTGGTTATCTGTTTTATAAATAATATTCCTTTGTTTTATCTCTGGGTAAAATTTATTCTGTGCCCAGTGAAAGAGCCGCCGCAGGGCCTGCAGTTGCAGGGGACGGTGGCCACAGTCTGATGCCCAGGAGTAACCCATGTCTGCGAAAACGCTTTACGACAAGCTGTGGGACAACCATCTCGTCAAACAACGGGATGATGGTTCCGCGTTGATCTATATCGATCGTCACATTCTCCACGAAGTGACCTCGCCACAGGCGTTTGAAGGGCTGCGACTGGCTGGCCGCAAACCGTGGCGCATCGACGCCAATATCGCGACCCCGGATCACAACGTGCCGACTACCAAGGCAGAGCGCCAGGGCGGTCTGGAAGCCATCGCGGATGAAGTGTCGCGCATTCAGGTCAAAACCCTGGATGAGAACTGTGACGACTTCGGCATCCTCGAATTCAAGATGAATGACGTGCGTCAGGGCATCGTTCACGTTGTCGGCCCGGAGCAGGGCGCAACTCTGCCGGGCATGACCGTTGTCTGCGGCGACTCGCATACCTCCACCCACGGCGCATTTGGTGCGCTGGCGCACGGCATCGGCACCTCTGAGGTTGAGCATGTGCTGGCCACCCAGTGTCTGGTCGCCAAGAAGATGAAGAACATGCAGGTACGCGTTGAGGGGCAATTGCCCTTTGGCGTGACCGCCAAGGACATCGTGCTGGCGGTGATCGGCAAGATCGGCACCGCGGGTGGTAACGGTCATGCGCTGGAGTTCGCCGGCAGTGCGATTCGTGATCTGTCGGTCGAGGGCCGCATGACCCTGTGCAACATGGCCATCGAAGCCGGTGCCCGTGTTGGCATGGTCGCGGTTGATGAAAAGACCATCGAATACGTCAAGGGCCGTCCGTTTGCGCCGCAGGGTGCCGAATGGGACCGCGCGGTCGAGGCCTGGAAGGATCTGGTGTCCGACGCTGATGCGCACTTTGACACCATCGTTGAGCTGCGCGCCGAAGACATCAAGCCGCAGGTCAGCTGGGGCACCTCTCCGGAGATGGTGTTGGCCGTTGATCAGAACGTGCCGGACCCGGCCGTTGAGAGCGATCCGGTCAAGCGCGACTCCATCGTGCGCGCGCTCAAGTACATGGGCCTGACCGCAAACCAGCCGATCACCGAGATCAAGCTGGATCGCGTGTTTATCGGGTCCTGCACCAACTCGCGGATTGAAGACCTGCGCGCGGCGGCGGCTGTGGCCAAGGGTCGCAAGGTGGCATCCAGCGTCAAGCAGGCGCTGGTGGTTCCGGGCTCCGGTCTGGTCAAGGCGCAGGCCGAGAAGGAAGGGCTGGACAAGATCTTTATCGAAGCCGGTTTTGAATGGCGTGAGCCCGGTTGCTCCATGTGTCTGGCGATGAACCCGGACCGCCTGGAAAGTGGCGAGCATTGCGCATCCACGTCCAACCGCAACTTTGAAGGTCGTCAGGGCAACGGCGGGCGCACCCACCTGGTGAGTCCGGCAATGGCCGCTGCCGCAGCGGTGACCGGTCGTTTCATTGATGTTCGCGAATTGATGCAGGCCTGAGGAGTGCCCCGATGAGAGCTTTTACCCAACATACCGGCCTGGTCTGCCCGCTTGATCGTGCCAACGTCGATACCGACCAGATCATTCCGAAGCAGTTTCTGAAGTCGATCAAGCGCACCGGTTTTGGTCCGAACCTGTTTGACGAGTGGCGTTACCTGGATGTCGGTCAGCCGAATCAGGACAACTCCCAGCGGCCGATCAACGAAGATTTCGTGCTGAACTTCCCGCGTTACAAGGGTGCCAGTGTGCTGCTGGCGCGCGAAAACTTCGGCTGTGGTTCGTCCCGCGAGCATGCGCCTTGGGCGCTGGATGAGTACGGCTTCCGCACGGTGATTGCACCGAGCTTTGCCGATATCTTCTACAACAACAGCTTCAAGAACGGCCTTCTGCCGATCATCCTTTCGGACGAGGCGCTGGACGAGCTGTTCGAGCAATGTGAGGCCACCGAAGGTTATCAGCTGACGGTCGACCTGCAGGCGCAGACCGTAACCCGTCCGGACGGCAAGCAATATGCGTTCGAGATCGACGCCTTCCGCAAGCATTGCCTGCTCAACGGTCTGGATGATATTGGCCTGACACTGCGTGATGCCGATGCGATCAGCGCCTTCGAAGCCGGCCACAGGCAGCGTCAACCCTGGCTGTTTCGCGACGCCTGACACGGGCTGCACCTGAACAATGGGTGCACTGCGGCTGGCGCGGTGCACCATGAATGATTACGAGGAAACACATGAGCAAACAGATTCTGATCCTGCCGGGCGATGGTATTGGTCCGGAGATCATGGCCGAAGCGGTCAAGGTGCTGGAAGTGGCCAACAGCAAGTTCAATCTCGGCTTCGAGCTGAGTTTCGACGACCTGGGTGGTGCTGCATACGACCGTTACGGCGTGCCGCTGGCTGACGAAACCCTGGAGCGCGCCCGTGCCGCTGACGCGATATTGCTGGGTGCAGTTGGTGGTCCGAAGTGGGACACCATCGATCCTGCGCTGCGCCCTGAGCGTGGCCTGCTGAAAATTCGCTCCGAGCTGGGTCTGTTTGGCAACCTGCGCCCGGCGATTCTGTATCCGCAGCTGGCGCAAGCCTCGACGCTCAAACCGGAAGTTGTCTCCGGCCTGGATATCCTGATCGTGCGCGAGCTGACCGGTGGCATCTACTTCGGCAAGCCGCGCGAGCGCACCACGCTGGAAAACGGCGAGCGCATGGCTTTTGATACGCTGCCCTACAGCGAGAGCGAAGTGCGCCGCATTGCCAAGGTCGGTTTCGACATGGCAATGGTCCGCAACAAGAAGCTTTGCTCGGTCGACAAGGCCAACGTGCTGGCGTCCAGCCAGCTGTGGCGCGAAGTGGTCGAGGAGGTGGCCAAGGATTATCCGGAAGTCGAGCTGTCGCATATGTACGTCGACAACGCGGCCATGCAGCTGGTCCGTGCACCGAAGCAGTTTGACGTGATGGTGACCGACAACATGTTCGGCGATATTCTCTCCGATCAGGCCTCCATGCTGACCGGTTCAATCGGCATGCTGCCTTCGGCGTCGCTGGATGTGAACAACAAGGGCATGTATGAGCCGTGTCACGGCAGTGCGCCGGATATCGCCGGCCAGGGTATCGCCAACCCGCTGGCAACCATCCTGTCGGTATCCATGATGCTGCGTTACAGTTTTGCCCAGGTAGCGGCGGCTGATGCCATCGAGCAGGCGGTCAGCCAGGTGCTGGATCAGGGGCTGCGTACTGGCGACATCCTGTCTGAAGGGTGCCGCAAGGTCGGTACAGTGGAAATGGGTGATGCCGTAGTAGCAGCACTGAAAAACCTGTAATCTGTTCGACTATCCATTTACGCCCGGCTTCGGCCGGGCGTATGTGTCTTTGAATCTGTTACCCCACGGGGGTTGTTGTTATGAAGCAAGTTGGTTTGGTTGGTTGGCGTGGCATGGTCGGCTCTGTGCTGATGCAACGCATGCGCGACGAGAATGATTTTGCTGATATTGATCCGGTGTTTTTCACCACATCCAACGTGGGTGGCAAAGGTCCGGATATTGGCAAGGACATTCCTGCGCTCAAGGACGCTTTTGACCTTGAAGCTCTCAAGCCGATGGACGTCATCATTACCTGTCAGGGTGGCGATTACACCAGTGAGGTGTATCCCAAGCTGCGCGCCGAGGGTTGGAAAGGCTACTGGATCGATGCGGCCTCTACACTGCGAATGGAAGACGATGCCGTTATCGTGCTGGATCCGGTCAACCGTCGTAACATTGATCAGGCGCTGCGTGATGGTATCAAGACATTCGTTGGTGGCAACTGCACTGTCAGCCTGATGCTGATGGGTCTCGGTGGCCTGTTTGAGCAGGGGCTGGTCGAGTGGATGAGCGCCATGACCTATCAGGCGGCCAGCGGTGCCGGTGCCCAGAACATGCGCGAGCTGATCAGTCAGATGGGCGCAATCAACGCGTCCGTTGCCGATCAGCTGGCTGATCCTGCCAGTGCGATTCTGGAAATAGATCGTACTGTTGCCTCGACCCTGCGCAGTGACGCCTTCCCGGTGGACAACTTTGGTGTGCCGCTGGCTGGCAGCCTGATTCCGTGGATCGACAAGCAACTGCCAAACGGTCAAAGCCGTGAAGAGTGGAAGGCGCAGGCCGAAACCAACAAGATCATCGGTCGCAGCGGCCGTCCGATCCCGGTTGATGGTATCTGTGTGCGCATCGGTGCCATGCGCTGCCACAGCCAGGCGCTGACTATCAAGCTGAACAAGGATGTTCCGCTGGCAGATATCGAAGCACTGCTGGCCCAGCACAACCCCTGGTCCAAGGTGATTCCCAACACCAAGGAAGACACCCTGGTTGGCCTGACGCCGACTGCCGTTACCGGCACCCTGAGTGTACCGGTAGGGCGGCTGCGCAAGCTGAACATGGGGTCGCAGTATCTGTCGGCCTTCACTGTGGGCGACCAGTTGTTGTGGGGCGCGGCAGAACCGCTGCGCCGCATGCTGCGGATTCTGCAGGAAGGTTGATCGCAGCGCGTTTGGCGCGTGTGCGGTAACGATCAGGGCATCCCGTTTCGTCGGGATGCCCTTTGTGTTTGTGTAATGCGTGAAATAGATGAAGGGCAGGGTATGAGCAAAGCATCAGGTGTGGCGATTGTCGGTGTCAGCAGTCTGGTTGGCGACATGCTGGTCAACATGCTGGACGAGCATGAGCATTCGTTCTCCTCCGTTGCGCTGGTTGATGTCGACGACGAGGCGGGTGAGCGCCGCATGATCAAAGGCCAGAGTGTTCGGGTTGAAGCGCTTTCCGGCTTTGATTTTTCATCGGTTGCGGTTGCGATCGTCGCAGGCGAGCGGGAATTCGGCCTGCAGTGCATCGGTGCCATTCGTGATGCCGGTGCGCTGGTGGTCGATACGACAGGTCTGCTGGCGGGTCAGGGCGCCAGTGTTGTTGCAGAGGTGAACCCTCAGGCGCTGGCCGATGCGGCGCAGCGCCGTGCAGTATCTTGCCCGGATGCTCAGGTCGTGCAGAGTGCGCTGGTGTTGAAGGCGCTTGCCGGAATGTCGGATCTGCGGCGTGTGAGTATCTCCACCTATCAGTCAATGTCTACTCATAGCAAGGCTGCTGTGGAAGGGCTGGCGATGCAGACCGGTCGACTGCTCAATGGCCAGCCAATTGAGAAGGGCGGTGTCCTCGATAAGCAGGTGGCGTTCAACCTTTTGCCGGCCACCAGCGAAATCGATGCTTCCGGGGCGAGCCGCGAGGAGCGTGACCTGGTAAATGGCGTGATTGATGTGCTCGGGCTCAAAGATGTCCCGGTGCTGGCGAGCTGCGTGCTGGTGCCGCTGTTCTACGGTACCGCCCAGATGATGCAGGTCACGACCGCCGAGCCGCTCGACAGCAAAAAGGTGGGCAACATCCTGCGTCGGGTCAAGGGTATCAAGGTGCTGGACAAGGAGGGTCCGGGCGGCTTCCCGACGCCGGTAACCGATGCCACTGGCACGGATGAGGTTTGGGTGGGTCGGATTCGCCAGGATGTCACTGATCCGAACACCACACATTTGTGGATTGTGTCTGATAATCTTCGAAAAGGTGTCGCACTTAACAGTCTGGCAGTGGCCGGATTGTTGATAAAAGACTATTTGTAATCGATACTTGCTGGTGTTTTTGTATCAAGCAGGTTAGGTTTTGCAGGACAAAGACCGTTTGGGCATGGCGTTGCATTCGCAACTTGCTCGGGCCGGGTGGGGAGCCTTTGGCGTAAGCCAGTCCGAGCATGGGGTGCGTTGGGACGTGAGAAAACGATAAGAGCAAAGGATTACCGCTATGGTTCGCAAATTGGTTATCGCTGTCGCCGCAGCAAGTGCCGTGATGTCGTCCGGGATGGTTCACGCATTAGGGGTAGGCGATATCCATCTGAACTCCGCGCTGAATCAGCCGCTGGATGCAGAGATTGACCTTACTCAGGTTCGTGATCTGTCCGGCGATGAAATTCGCTCCATGTTGGCGTCGCCCGATGACTTCGGACGCGCCGGCATTGACAGAACCTTCTTTCTTACCGATCTCAAGTTTCAGCCGGTCATCAAGCCCAATGGCCGCTCGGTTATTCGCGTTACCTCCAGCCGCCCCGTCAATGAGCCGTTTCTGAACTTCCTGATGGAAGTGCGCTGGCCGTCCGGGCGGGTGCTGCGCGAGTTCACCATCCTGCTTGACCCGCCCATGTATCAGCCAACGCCGGTCGTCAGCAGCTCCACTATCTCTGCACCCGTGTCTTCGTCGGCACCGCAGGTTGCGGCGGCGCGACCCAGTGCGGCAGGTCTGGCATCAGCTGCGGCCGTTTCCGCTCCACCGGCCAGTGCTTCGTCTCCCACTGCCGCGGCGCCGGCACCGGCAGCGAGTTCAGGTACCCGAACAGGCCAGCTGACGACCACACGCTCCGACACACTTTGGGATCTGGCGTTGCGGGCTCGCCCCCAGGGCGCAAGCGTGCACCAGACCATGCTGGCGATTCAGGACCTGAATCCTAACGCCTTCATCAACGGTAATATCAATCAGCTAAAGGCGGGGCAGACACTGACCTTGCCGAGCGCCCAGCAGGCGACCGCTCGCAGCAACTCCGAGGCGATTGCCGAGGTCGCCGCGCAGAACAGTGCATGGCGCAATCGCCGGGCACCGACTGCCGCTCAGGCGCAGGCGCCTCAGCTCGATGCGCGTGAGCGCCAGTCGGCCGGTGCAGCACCCGAGGCCGTAGATGCTCAGGACTCACTGCGTCTGGTATCGGGCACCGAAGGCACGGCGGCAGAGGCTGCCGGCAGCTCCAATGCCGATGCCGGAGGGGCGCAGCTGCGTGATGCGCTGGATCGCACCAAGGAGCAGCTGGATGCCGCTGAGCGTGAAAAGGCGGAAATGACCGATCGCCTGAATGACGTTCAAGGGCAGCTTGAAACCCTGCAACGCCTGCTTGAATTGAAAGATGCCCAGCTGGCTGCATTGCAGCAGCAGGTCGCTGACGCGGGTGCGGAGCCGGCGGTAACAGCCGAGGAAGCTGCCGAGCTGGCCGACGTCGCGGAAGCAGAGGCGGACGCCGCAGCAGACGTCGAAAGCAGCGTAATGGTTGCAGAACCGGAAGCCGCGTCAGAGGCAACTTCCGAGGAGCAGGCTGCTGAAGACGTAGCTGCCGACGAGCAAGCCCCTGCCGAAACCGAGGCGTCAGAGCCCGCTGTCGAGGAGCCCGTTGTAGCGGAACAAGCACCAGAGCCAGTCGCCGAGCCAGAGTCTGTGGTCCCGGCTGAACCTGCACCGGTTGCAGAGCCTGCGGATAGCGACCCGATGGCTGTTATCAAGGGGCTGATGCAAAATCAGATGCTGATGATCGGCGGGGGCGTTGTTGCGGTTCTTCTGCTTCTGCTGGTGTTGATGTCGATTTCGCGTCGCAACGCCCGTCGCGAGGAGGCAATGGCGGATAACTTCATTGCCGACGCTGCCGAGCAGGATGGTGATCAGCTCACTGACAGCGATGATTTCAATGTTGCTCTGGCCGACGCAGAGGGTATGGACGGGGCCGATGAGCTGGATTTGGCCGCTGACCCGCTGGTTGAAGCCGATGCTCTGATGGCTTACGGCAAGCTGCAGGAGGCGCGTGATGTGCTGGTGGCAGCCGTGGCGGCGGACCCGGCACGTGAGGAGCTGCGCCTGAAACTGATGGAAGTGAACGGTTTGCTTGAAGATAGCGCCGGCTATCTGGAGCAGCGTGCTGCCGTTACTGCGCAAAACCCGTCTTCCGCTCGCGTGGCTGAGCTGGATGCCCGTTTCCCGCTAATGGCCGCAGCCGCTGCCGGAGCCGCTGCTGCCGCAGCGCAGTGGGACGAAACGGATCTGGCCGATCTGGATCCGTCCGCTGCAGGTCAGAACGATCAGGCTGACGTCGACGCGGATATGGACTTTGATTTCAGCGAGTTTGATCTTGGGGACGCCAGCGATACTACCCCGTCCGCCGAGCTGGCATTTGACGAGCCGGTTGCCGAGCCTGAGCCTGCCGCGCCGGCAGCAGAGGGCTTTGATCTGGACTTTGATCTGGAAGACGGCAGTGCACAGCCTGTGGCTCAGGAAGAGGAGCCGACTGCCTCCGCGCCCTTTGAGCCAGAGCTGCCTGATAGTCAGGTTGACAGCATCAATTTTGACGAATTTGAGCTGGATGTTGATGATCTGGCGTTGCCCGCAGATGAAGCGGAGCCCGCAGTCGATTCGTCAACACCATCTCTTGAGGCGGATTTCGATCTGGCCATGACCGACGATCTTCAGGCAGAAGACTTGATGGCTGACTTTGCCGCACTGAGCGACGAGCCGGTCGAGGAGCCAGCGTCAACCGTTGCTGCCGAGCCACTGGATTTGTCCGCTGACGCTGACATCAAGCTGGAGGACGACGCGATCGAGTTTGAGCTGCCGGAGGATGTGGCGTTGCCTGAGGATATTGAGGTGCCCGCTGATACCGAGTTGTCGCTGGATGATTTCGAGCTGCCGGAGATGGATGAGGTAGCTCCGGCTGTCGTTGAAGCAGAGGCGGCGCTGGCTACTGAATCGGACGAGGAGGACGATGAGTTCGACTTCCTGTCCGGTACCGACGAGTGTGCGACCAAGCTGGATCTGGCGAGGGCCTACATCGATATGGGTGACCAGGAAGGTGCACGCGATATCCTCAACGAAGTGATTGAAGAGGGTAATGACCAGCAGAAGCAGGAAGCACAGAGCATGATGGAGCACCTGGCTGACTGATGACAGAGTTTGATCTCGCAACAGCGGCCGCCCCTGAGGCGGCCGCTGTTGTTTCCAGAGTGGCGGCATGTATCGAGTACAAGGGTACGGCCTATCGCGGCTGGCAGCGCCAGCAGTCGGGTGTACCCAGCGTGCAGGAGGCCGTGGAGAAGGCGCTGGGGCGCGTGGCAAATCATCCGGTGCAGGTTTTCTGTGCTGGCCGCACCGATGCCGGGGTTCACGCGTCCTGCCAGGTGATTCACTTTGACAGTGACGCGCATCGTTCGCCGCGAAACTGGATTCATGGAGCCAATGCCAACCTGCCGGCGGATATCTCGCTGAGCTGGGTTACGCCGATCGGTCTGGATTTTCACGCGCGGTTTTCTGCCGTTGCCCGGCGCTATCGCTATGTGATCTATAACGATCCCATTCGGCCCGCGCATCTGGCCCATGAAGTGACCTGGAATTACCGGCCGCTGGATATCCAGCGCATGCGTGTTGCCGCCCGGGCGCTGGTTGGTACGCATGACTTTACGTCCTACCGTGCGGTTGGCTGTCAGGCCAAGTCGCCAATCAAGACTATCCATCACCTTGAACTGCTGGAGTTCGGCCGTTTTATCGTGCTGGATATCCGTGCCAATGCCTTTCTGCACCATATGGTGCGCAATATTGCCGGGGTCCTGATGCAGATTGGTTGCGGCGAGCAGCCGGTGGAGTGGGCGCAGCAGGTGCTTGAGGTGCGCGATCGCGCGCAGGGCGGTCTGACCGCACCGGCTTACGGCTTGTATCTGGTCGATGTGACCTACCCCGAGACCTTTGCTCTGCCTGAGCGATATCTGGGGCCGCACTTTCTGTCTGCACTCCCTGATGTGGCGAACTGACGCCCCTGATGTGATCTGCTAACATCGAGACCCTTAGGGGCAGGCCCTGGAGCAGGTTACATGGCGCGTATCAAAATTTGCGGAATTACCCGGGTCGAGGATGCGTTGGCTGCCGCTGAAGCCGGTGCCGATGCAATCGGCTTGGTGTTTTATGCACCCAGCCCGCGCGCCGTCACTGCCGTTCAGGCTGCCGATATCATTGCGGCGCTGCCGCCGTTTGTCACCACGGTCGGCCTGTTTGTCGATGCCGAGCCGGACTATGTGCGTGAAGTGCTGGGCCAGGTGCCGCTGGACGTGCTGCAGTTTCATGGTGATGAGTCCGATACCTATTGCCGCCAGTTCGGACGGCCCTTTCTGAAAGCGGTCCGGGTGCAGTGTGCAGATCAGTTGGCCGACGTTGCATCGCGCTGGCCTGGGGCCAGCGGAATCTTGCTCGACAGCTACAGGCCAGGTGTTCCGGGCGGGACCGGTGAGGTTTTCGACTGGACCCTGGTGCCGCTCAAGCGGGAATGGAATCTGGTGTTGGCCGGGGGGCTGACAGCAGGCAATGTGCATCAGGCGATCCGTGAGATGCGCCCCTGGGCGGTCGACGTCAGTGGTGGCGTCGAGGCAAGCAAGGGCATCAAGGATGTGGCAAAAATTAACGCGTTTGTACAAGAGGTGAAGCGTGTCTGACTCCAACCCCATCGATTATTCTGCGGTCCCTGATGCGCGTGGGCATTTCGGTCCCTATGGCGGCCGCTTTGTGTCCGAGACGCTGATGGATGCACTGGACGAGCTGGAGCGCGTGTATCGCAAGCTGTCTGCCGATCCCGAATTTCAGGCCGAGTTTGATCGCGATTTGGCCCATTATGTTGGCCGCCCGTCGCCGCTGTATTTTGCCGAGCATCTGACCGACAAGGTCGGTGGCGCGAAGATCTATCTCAAGCGTGAAGACCTTAATCACACGGGTGCCCACAAGGTAAACAACACCATCGGCCAGGCGCTGCTGGCCAAGTTTATGGGCAAGCCGCGGGTCATTGCCGAAACCGGCGCCGGTCAGCATGGTGTTGCCACGGCGACCGTGGCGGCGCGTCTTGGCCTCAAGTGTCAGGTCTATATGGGCGCCGAGGACGTGCGCCGGCAGGCGCTCAACGTCTATCGCATGAAGCTGCTGGGCGCAGAGGTCATTCCGGTGACCTCGGGTTCGCGCACCCTGAAGGATGCCATGAACGAAGCCATGCGCGATTGGGTTACCAATATCGATGACACCTTCTACATCATTGGTACGGTTGCCGGGCCGCACCCGTATCCTGAGCTGGTCCGTGATTTTCAGTGCGTGATTGGCCGCGAGGCGCGCCAGCAGTGCCTGGAACAGGCGGGTCGTCTGCCTGATGCGCTGGTTGCCTGCGTTGGTGGCGGCTCCAACGCCATTGGCCTGTTTCATCCGTTCCTCAATGATGAGAGCGTACGGATGTACGGCGTCGAGGCGGGCGGTCTTGGCATTGAGACCGGCGAGCATGCGGCGCCACTGAGTGCGGGCAAGCCTGGTGTGCTGCATGGCAACCGCACCTATCTGATGTCCGATGAGGCGGGGCAGATCATCGAGACTCACTCCGTGTCCGCGGGCCTTGACTATCCTGGGGTCGGCCCTGAGCACAGTTGGCTGAAGGATATCGGTCGGGTTGATTATGTTGATGCGACCGACGACGAGGCGCTGCATGCGTTCCGTGAGCTGACCCGTGTGGAGGGCATCATGCCCGCGCTGGAGTCCAGTCATGCGGTCGCCTACGGCATGAAGCTGGCGGCGCGCATGAGTCCTGATCAGATCGTGGTAATCAACCTGTCAGGTCGAGGCGACAAGGATATTCACACCGTCGCCGGTATCGACGGCATCAGCATTTAAAAGAGATATTCATGAGCCGAATTGAAGCCCGTTTTTCCGCTTTGCAGGCTGCTGGTCGCAAGGCGCTTATTCCGTATATCACTGCTGGTGATCCGAATCCGGCGGTTACACTGCCCCTGATGCATGATCTGGTAGCCGCCGGTGCCGATGTCATTGAGCTGGGTATTCCGTTCTCCGATCCGATGGCCGATGGCCCGGTGATTCAGCTGGCAATGGAGCGCGCGCTCGAGCATCACGTCAGTCTGAGTCAGGTGCTCGAGATGGTTCGCCAGTTCCGCAGCCGCGATAATGAAACGCCGGTGGTACTGATGGGCTATCTGAACCCGATCGAGAAGATGGGGTACGAACAATTTGCCAAGTCCGCGGCAGAGGCGGGTGTTGACGGGGTGCTGACCGTCGATCTGCCGCCGGAAGAGGCGACAGACGTCGTTCCGCTGTTCAAGGCGCGGGGGCTGGATACCATTTTCCTGCTGGCACCGACCACCACGGCAGAGCGCGCGCGGCTGATTTGCGAACAGGCAAGCGGCTATGTCTATTATGTTTCACTCAAAGGTGTGACCGGGTCCAGTGCTTTGAACGTCACCGATGTAGCAGAAAAACTGGACATGCTGCGCACCGTTACCGATCTGCCGATTGGTGTCGGCTTCGGCATTCGCGATGGCGAGTCTGCAGCGGCGGTTGCCGGTGTAGCAGATGGCGTCGTTGTAGGCTCGGTGCTGGTCAATCAGATTGCCGCCAATGCGGACAATCCGGACAAGGCACGTGAGGCCATCGCTGCCATCGTGGCTGACATGCGCAGTTCAATGGACCGCTGAACAAGGCGCTGCCGCTCCTTCCGCAGGAGGGCAGGCTGACATGACAAATTCAGAGAAGGAAAGGCGATGAGCAACTGGTTGGTGGACAAGCTGATTCCCTCCATCGTGCGCTCCGAAGCACAGAAAAGCAGCGTACCGGAGGGGCTGTGGCGCAAGTGTCCGTCCTGTGACGCAGTGTTGTACCGGCCCGAGCTGGAGAAGAATCTGGATGTGTGCCCCAAGTGCAGTCACCATCTGCGTATTGGCGCACGCCGCCGTCTGGACATTTTCCTCGATCCGGAAGGGCGTACCGAGCTGGGTGCCGAGCTGGAGCCGGTAGACCGTCTCAAGTTTCGTGACAGCAAAAAGTACAAGGACCGCCTGGCTGCGGCGCAGAAGGACACCGGCGAGAAAGATGCGCTGGTTGTCATGCAGGGCAAGCTCAAGGGGGCGCCGATTGTGGCCAGCGCCTTCGAATTCAATTTCATGGGTGGCTCGATGGGCAGCGTGGTAGGGGCTCGCTTCGTGCGTGGCGCTGAAGCCGCATTGCGTGATCGCGTTCCCTATGTGTGCTTCTCTGCTTCCGGCGGTGCGCGGATGCAGGAGGCCCTGTTCTCCCTGATGCAGATGGCCAAGACCAGTGCGGCGCTGGCCCGTCTGCGCGAAGAGGGCATCCCCTTTGTTTCGGTGATGACTGACCCGGTTTACGGCGGCGTTTCTGCCAGTTTGGCGATGCTGGGTGATCTGAACGTAGCCGAGCCCAACGCGCTGATCGGTTTTGCCGGCCCGCGTGTTATCGAGCAGACCGTGCGCGAAAAGCTGCCCGCCGGCTTCCAGCGCAGTGAATTCCTGCTGGCACACGGTGCGCTGGATATGATCATCGCTCGCAGCGAGATGCGCGACCGCCTGGCCAGCCTGCTTTCCATGCTGACCGGCGCGCCGGCACCTGAGCCAGCGGCAGAGGTTGCCGACGAGGCCTGATGTCCCAGCGCAGTCTTGGCCAGTGGCTGGCCGTGCTGGAGGCCTTGCATCCCAGCGAAATCGATATGGGGCTGGAACGGGTACGTGAGGTCGCCGAGCGACTGAACGTGCTTCGTCCGGCACCTCGCGTTTTCACCGTTACCGGTACCAACGGCAAGGGGTCGACCTGTGCGGCCCTGGACTCGCTGTTGCGCACGGCCGGGCTGCGTACCGGTTGTTACACCTCCCCGCACCTGCATCGCTACAACGAGCGCATCCGTATCAATGGTGCGCAGGCCGATGATCAGTCGATCTGCGATGCCTTTGCTGCCATTGATGCAGCCCGTGGCGATATCTCCCTGACCTATTTTGAATTCGGCACCTTGGCCGCGTTCTGGCTGTTCCAGCGCGAGCGGCTGGATGCGGTCGTGCTTGAAGTGGGGCTGGGCGGTCGTCTCGACGCGGTAAATGTGGTTGATGCCGACGTGGCGGTTGTGACCAGCATTGGTCTGGATCATCAGGAGTACCTGGGATCAACGCGGGAATCGGTTGCGTTTGAGAAGGCCGGCATCATGCGTGCAGGGCATCCTGTTGTCAGTGGCGAACGTGACTTGCCGTCGCCCTTTACTGATGCAGTAGAACGGCTGGGATGTCGGCTGTACCAGCGCGATCAGGACTTTAATGTTCAGAGTTTTGCTGATGGATCCTGGGTGCTTGACGGCATTGACGGGACTGGTAACCGCCGTCAGCTGCGCCTGCCTGCGGTCAGTCTGCCGCGCGATAACCTGGCTGTGGCATTGCAGGCGTTTTGGGCTGCCGGGTTCGATCTGGCTGATACCCTGATCTGTGCGGCGCTGCGGTCAGCTACCGCAACGGGACGTCTGGAGGCGCGCCAGGTTCTGTGGCAGGGAGCGGTGCGTGATCTGCGTCTGGATGTCGGTCACAACCCGCATGCGGCTCGTTTTCTGGCTTCCAGTCTGGGTGCCGATGCGGCGCGTCCGCGGGTAGCCGTATTTGGCCTGTTGTCTGACAAGGACCTGAACGGAGTTGCGGCAGAGTTGCAAGGGATGTTCGAGCACTGGTTTACCGCCCCTTTGCCAAGCCCGCGCAGCCGCTCTGCCGAGGATCTGGTCCAGGGCCTGACCGCGGCTGGCGAGCCGGCTTCAGCCCATGCATCCATCGCCCGGGCGATTGAGAAGGCGCTGGAGCAAACCGACTCGGCGACCGAAGTTGTGATATTCGGGTCGTTTTTCTGCGTCGCCGACGCCATACTCTGGCTATCTGAACATGCCGGAGTAGCGCAGAATGGATGAGGGTCTGAAACAGCGCATCATTGGTGCGGTTGTATTGATCATTGCGGCTGTGGTGTTTTTGCCGATGCTGCTGTCTGGGCAGGACGAGACGGTACAGGTTGAGGTTGATGTGCCTGAGGCGCCGGTGCTGGCTCCGCAGGTAATCGAGCCCGTCGCGCCCGCGCCGCTGCCCGCGCCTGCGGAGGTTCCGGAGCTGCCTGTCGCGCTGCCGGACGTGCCGGTTGATTCTGCGCCGGCAGTCGTCCCATCCGCTCCAGTGCAGCCCGTTGCGCCAGCCCCGGCATCTGCGCCGGAGCCGGTAGCGACGCCGGCTGCGCCCGCGCCTGCGCCGGTCGCGTCGGGTGACTGGGTTATCCAGCTGGGCAGTTTTTCCAGTGCCTCCAATGCTGACGGCTTGAGCAAGGAATTGCGCGCCCAGGGTTACAACGCCTACACCCATAGCGTAACCGTGCAAGGCAAGACCAGCACCCGCGTATATGTCGGGCCGCTGGCGAGCCGTGAAGCAGCCAATCGCCTGCGCGATGAACTGGAGCGCAAGCGCGGCAGCAAGGGTTTTGTTGTGGCGTACGATGCCGATAGCGGTCGAGGCTGATTATGCAGTTTCGATGGGCCGCGCAGCTCTGCTAGAATGCCTGCCTTTGTAGAACAGGGTACTTCATCGTGTCTTTGACCTGGGTTGACTGGGCTATCGTCGCCATCATTGCAGTCTCGGCCCTGATCAGCCTGACCAGAGGCTTCGTCAAGGAAGCCCTCTCCCTGCTGACCTGGGTTATTGCCGGCCTGGTTGCCTGGCTGTTTGGCGGAGCACTCGCCGAGTTGCTTGTGCCCTATATTGAAACGCCTTCCCTGCGCGTCATCGCCGCGTGTTCCATTCTGTTTGTCATGACGCTGCTGCTGGGCGGGCTGGTCAACTATCTGATCAGCCAGTTGGTCAAGGCAACGGGTCTCAGCGGTACCGACCGCTTTCTTGGCATGGTTTTCGGCGCAGCGCGCGGTGCGCTGCTGGTGGTAGTCGCAGTCGGTCTGTTAAGCCTGGCCCCCGTTGAAGCGGATGCCTGGTGGCGCGAATCGGTGGTGATTCCCCATTTTCTGCTGGTCGCTGACTGGTCGAAAAATCTCATTCTGCAAATGGCGGGTCGCTGATCCGGCACTCCCGGACAGCGCCGCCCTTAATCGAGAAGGTACTCAGGCATGTGTGGCATTGTTGGCATAGTGGGCAAATCGAACGTCAATCAGGCGCTCTATGATGCCTTGACCGTCCTGCAGCATCGCGGCCAGGACGCCGCCGGCATTGTAACCAGCGATCAGGGGCGACTCTTCCTGCGCAAGGATAATGGTCTGGTACGCGATGTGTTCCATCAGCGTCACATGCAGCGTCTGGTAGGTCAGATGGGTATCGGACACGTTCGCTATCCGACCGCCGGCAGCTCCAGTTCTGCCGAGGCCCAGCCGTTCTACGTCAATTCGCCCTACGGCATCACCCTGGCGCACAACGGTAACCTCACCAACGTCGAGCAGCTGTCGCGCGAGATCTATGAATCCGATCTGCGCCACGTCAATACGACCTCTGATTCAGAGGTGCTGCTGAACGTATTTGCCCACGAGCTGGCCGTACGCAACAAATTGCAGCCGACCGAGGAAGACGTCTTTGCTGCGGTCAGCCAGGTGCACAAGCGCTGCCGGGGTGGTTACGCGGTAGTGGCCATGATTACCGGGTACGGTATTGTCGGATTCCGTGACCCCCATGCGATCCGTCCCATCGTGTTTGGTCAGCGTCACACCGACGAGGGCGTCGAGTACATGATTGCCTCTGAAAGCGTTGCGCTCGACGTGCTGGGCTTCAGCCTCATCCGCGATCTGGCGCCGGGCGAGGCAGTGTATATCACCGAGGATGGTCGACTGTTCACCCGTCAGTGTGCCGAGAATCCGCAATATTCGCCGTGCATTTTCGAACATGTATATCTGGCTCGCCCTGACTCGCTGATGGACGGTGTGTCGGTCTACAAGGCCAGGCTGCGCATGGGCGAAAAGTTGGCAGACAAGATTCAGCGCGAGCGCCCGGATCACGACATTGACGTGGTCATCCCGATCCCGGATACCAGCCGAACCTCGGCGTTGGAGCTGGCCAACCAGCTGGGTGTGAAGTTCCGCGAGGGGTTCGTCAAGAACCGCTATATCGGCCGGACCTTCATCATGCCGGGTCAGGCTGCGCGCAAGAAGTCGGTTCGCCAGAAACTGAACGCCATTGATCTGGAGTTTCGCGGCAAGAACGTGTTGCTGGTAGATGACTCCATCGTGCGCGGCACCACCTGCAAGCAGATCATTCAGATGGCACGCGAGGCCGGTGCCAAGAATGTTTACTTCTGCTCGGCTGCACCGGCGGTGCGCTATCCCAATGTGTATGGCATCGACATGCCCAGCGCCCACGAACTGATCGCCCATGGTCGCACCACGGACGAGGTTGCCGAACTGATCGGCGCCGACTGGCTGATCTATCAGGATCTTGATGATCTGAAAGATGCTGTTGGCGGCGGCAAGGTCAAGATTGAACATTTTGACTGCGCGGTATTCGATGGTCAGTACGTCACCGGCGATGTCAACGAACAGTACCTGGATCGCATCGAACGTGCTCGTAATGACGCGGCCAAATCGACGGTCGAGCGGGTCAGCGAAATCATCGGCCTGCACAACAACTGATGCCAGTCGGCAGCGCCAGCGCTGCCCTGTATGAACGAGGTTTTTGCATGACCGAACAATGGCAACCTGGCCGTCTGGACAGCGATCTTGACGGGGCTGGCTTCGACACCCTGGCGGTACGCGCCGGTCAGCGGCGCACGCCTGAAGCAGAGCATGGTGAGGCCCTGTTTCTGACTTCAAGCTATGTGTTTCGCAGTGCCGCTGATGCTGCTGCCTGCTTTGCCGGTGAAACCAGCGGCAATGTCTATTCGCGTTATATGAACCCGACCGTGCGCACCTTCGAAGAGCGGATTGCGCTCATGGAAGGCGGTGAACAGGCTGTTGCCACTGCCTCCGGCATGGCGGCCATCCTGACAACCGTTATGAGCCTGTGCTCGGCCGGTGACCATATTCTGGTGTCGCGCAGCGTCTTCGGCGCTACTGTCACGCTGTTTGAAAAGTACTTCAAGCGCTTTGGCATTGAGGTCGACTATGTACCTCTGACCGACACGGCCGCCTGGCGTGACGCCTGCAAGCCGAACACCCGGATGTTCTTTATCGAGTCTCCGTCCAATCCGCTGGCCGAGCTGGGCGACATTGGCGCGCTCGGCGCGATTGCCCGCGAGCATGGCGCGTTGCTGGTAGTCGACAACTGCTTTTGCACGCCGGCGCTGCAGAAGCCGCTGTCGCTGGGAGCCGACATCGTCGTTCACTCGGCAACCAAATACATTGACGGTCAGGGCCGCAGCATGGGTGGCGTGGTAGTAGGGCGTCGTGAGCACATGCAGGAGCTGGTGGGCTTTTTGCGCACGGCAGGGCCGACCCTCAGCCCGTTCAACGCCTGGGTATTCCTCAAGGGCCTGGAAACGTTGCGTCTGCGCATGCGAGCCCATTGCGAGTCCGCGCAGCAGATTGCCGAGTGGCTGGAGCAGTGTCCGGAAGTTGAGCGCGTATACTACGCCGGCTTGCCGTCGCACCCGCAACACGCCCTGGCCAAGGCCCAGCAGAGTGCCTTTGGAGCGGTAGTGAGTTTTGAGCTGCGCGGCGGTCGTGAAGCTGCCTGGCGCTTCATCGACGCGACAAGAATGGTGTCCATTACCGCCAACCTCGGTGACGCCAAGACCACCATCACGCACCCGGCGACCACTACCCATGGCCGCCTGAGCGCCGAGGCACGCGAAGCGGCGGGTATCCGCGAGGGGCTGATTCGACTGGCTATCGGCCTGGAAGACCTGGCGGACATCAAGGCCGATCTGCAGCGTGGATTCGACGCCCAGCGCTGAGTTGTCTGCGCAGTTGCGTGCTTTGTCACATCAAGGCCGGAGAGTTCACAGCTCTCCGGCCTTTTTGTTTTAGCGTCCTCCATGCCGCAGGGATAGTGCTGAAGCCGTGTTCCTTCAGTGCGGCACTTCTCACATATATGGAGGATGGAAAATGCGTCACTGGATTAGCATCTTGGGTGTTGTTCTCAGTCTCTGGCTGGTGTCTCCCGCCTGGGCTCAGGAAGTGTCTGTACCAACGGTCAATATCAATACCGCCGGCGCGGCAGAGATCGCCGAGGTGCTGCAGGGGGTAGGGCAGGCCAAGGCTGACGCTATCGTTGCCTACCGCGAGGAGCATGGTGCTTTCGGGTCGGTAGCTTCGCTGGCCGAAGTGAAGGGGATTGGCGCCAGCACGCTGGCGAATAACGAGGGGCGGATTGTGCTTGAGTAAATAGGCCCGGGTTGGTGTTTCCGGGCAATGGCAGAGCGGCGCCGCAAGGCGCCGCCTCTGTTTCAGGTGCGGAGCTTGCTGACCGCTTCGGTCAGCTGATGGGCCAGTCGAGCCAGCTGGTCGCTGGTGTCGGCACTGTGTGCGGTCTGTTCTACGGTACGTTCGGTCACGTCCCTGATTTCGACCACGCTCTGGGTAATGGCATCCGCCGCCAGGCTCTGCTGCTCGACCGCCGATGCGATTTCGCTGTTGCCCTCGCTGATCTGACTGACGGCCGCAGCGATATCCTGCAGAGACTCACCGGCATCTTCAACCTGCTGGACCGAGTCATGGGTCAGCCCGGCGCTGGCCTGCATATCCTCGACAGCTACCTCGGTGCCGGTCTGCAGGGCTTCGATCATGCGCTGAATGTCATCGGTAGAGTGCTGAACGCGCTGGGCCAGGGCGCGCACCTCGTCTGCGACGACGGCAAATCCGCGACCAGACTCACCCGCACGTGCTGCCTCGATTGCCGCGTTCAGGGCCAGCAGGTTGGTCTGTTCGGCAATCTCGCGAATTACCCGCACTACGCCGCTGATTTCCTGACTGTGAGTTGACAGCTGGTGCATGTGCTCGGTGCAGCGGTCGATGCTGGTGACCAGGCCTGCGATGGTCTTGCGAACCTGCTGTACCTTGTCCCGGCCCTGAATGGCGAGAGCATTGGCCTGACTGGACTGATCACGGGAAATCGAGGTGCTGCCGGCAATATCCTGTACCGTCGCACTCATTTCGTTAACGGCGGCGGCGACCTGATCAGTCTCTCCCTGCTGCACTATCATGCCGTCGCGCATACGGGTCATGGTCTCGGCCAGTCCGCGGGCACGCTGATCCAGTTCCAGTGCCGCCTGGCGTACCGAGCCGACGACGGCCTGCTGGGACTCCTGCATGGCATTGAAGGCTCGGGCCATCGAGCCGACTTCATCGCGCGCACTGCCAGGCGCACGCAGTGTCAGGTCACCGGTGCTTTCCACTGCCAGCATGACGTCGCGCAGGGTGATGATATGGCGGGTGATGAACAGAATCAGCAGTTGCGAGAAGAACAGCACCATCAGCATCAGCGCTGCCACCACGATCGCATAGAGTGGCGCGCGTTCAAGTAACAGCGCGGTGAAGCCCTGCCGTTCCACGGCCAGAGCGCGGCCCTCTGCGGCTGACCAGGCGCCAATGTAGCGATCTTCGGCAATGCCGAGTCTGGAGGCCTCCAGCCAGCGCCCTGGCTCTGTCTGTGCGGCAGTCGGTGCTGTGATCCAGCTCAGGCCGTGCACCTTGCCGTCGGAGGGCTGTTCGCTGGCAAGCACGCCGGCCAGTTCCTGTCGGGTCTGTTCGATGCTGCGTTGCTCGACCCAGATGGCAACCAGTACGAGCATCAGCGTTGCTGCGAAAGCAACACCGTTGACTGCCCAGAACTTGTATTTCAGTGGCAGGTTCTTGAAGGCTTGCATGCATACTCCAGAGCATGTTGAAACAGGTGATCCTGACTGGCAGGCGGCACAGGGCCGTCAGTATGTGCCGTCACTCTGATATATCGGTTGATCCGGGTCAAACTTGAAGGGTTGTATGTAACACAGGCTTCGGCAGGGTGCTGACGCTTCGGTTATACTGCGCGCAACTTCAGGGTCTGTTCCCGTGCGCCATGACCATGATGAAGCCGCTTTTGCGTCAAGCTCTGTTCGGCAGTGACGGCTGGTCCGCCAGTATAACCGCCGGAGGGTGACGCAAGCGCCGGCTCATCCTTCGGGCTGGCATCATAGTCAGCTGCGCGGCGCTGCGGGACCTGCCAAGGGAATAATCCATTGCCTGCGTCCTGGACTGCAGATCGCTACCCGACCGGGAGCATGTTCCGATGCTGCAAGGCGAGCGAACCAGACGGGAAAAGGCCCCAGAAAAGACAGCTTATGACCCCTGCGCTAACGCAACCCGTAATGATTGATGATGACGCCGAGTTGGCACGCTGCTGCGACCAGTGGCGTCGGCTGCCCTTCGTTGCCGTTGATACCGAATTTGTTCGCACCGAGACATTTTACCCGATTGCCGGTCTGATCCAGATTGGCGATGGCGAGCGCGCCACGCTCATTGATCCGCTGGGTATTGGCGACTGGACGCCCTTTGTCGCGCTGCTTGAGGATGCTTCTGTAGTCAAGGTCCTGCATGCATGCAGTGAGGATCTTGAGGTCTTTTCCAGGCTGTGCGGCGCGTTGCCCGCGCCGCTGTTCGATACCCAGCTTGCGGCAGCCTTTCTCGGCATGGACTTTTCCATGGGCTACTCCCGACTGGTCAGTGCGCTGCTGGATATCGATCTGCCCAAGGATGAGACCCGCTCCGACTGGCTGCAGCGGCCCCTGAGCCCGGCCCAGATTGAGTATGCCGCCCGTGATGCCCAGCACCTGGCAGAGCTCTATCAGATTCTGGCGCCGCGTATCGCCCAGGCCGGCGTGGCCGAGTGGCTGTTTGCCGACACCGCTGAGCAGGTCGCAGCTTCAGGTCAGATGATTGAACCAGAGCTGGCTTATCTGCAAGTCAAGCAGGCATGGCGGCTGAAACCGGCCGAGCTGGCGATCTTGCGCCCGCTGGCGGCCTGGCGCGAACGCGAGTCCAGGGCTCGCGACATCGCCCGTAACCGCTTGCTGCGTGAACGCACGCTGGTACCGCTGGCGCAGCGCCAGCCCGATACCCTGCAGGCGCTGTCGCGCATTGAGGACATGCATCCTCGGACCGTGCGCCACGAGGGTGAAACCATCTTGCAGCTGATTCGCGAGGGCCGCGCAGTTGCTCCCTCAGACTATCCCGAGGTGCTGCCCGAGCCATTGCCATCGGCTGCCAATCGGCTACTCAAGGCGTTGCGCAAGGTTGGGCAGGATGAAGCCGAGAAACGGGGTATCGCAGTCGAGATCATGCTGCGCAAGAAAGTACTTGAAGCCATGGTACGCACGGGTTATCCCTCCGGCCCTTATCGACTGCCGGATGAGTTGACCGGCTGGCGTCGGGAACTGATGGGTGAAGCATTGTTGAAAGCCGCCAACGGTGCGGTGGAGGTAGCTGAATGAAAGTGTTGTGTTCGATCTTTCGGAGCACGAAAAAGCAGGGTATGTACCTGTATGTGCCCCGGGAAAAGGGCTTGAGCGAACTGCCCGAGGCGTTGCTGCAGTTGTTCGGGCGGGGTGAGCATGCGATGGATCTGGTGTTGCACGAGGAGCGTAAGCTGGCTCAGGAAGACATCCTTACTGTGTTGCAAAACCTGAAAGAGCAGGGCTTTCACCTGCAAATGCCGCCGCAGGAAGATGACTATATTCAGCATCTGCCGCCGGAGTTGCTGAATCGGAATGACCCGGTGTAGCTATCCTGGTTGAGTGCTCCCTGCAAAAACGCCGTCGTAACAGTGACGGCGTTTTTGTTTCCGGGACTCCGACAAGCCCTGGAGTACTTGGGAGGGCAAATCGCAAAACGACCCGGTGCAGCACTTACGCTGGCGGGAGAGGGTTTGTCGGGCAACCCCGGACTACCACTCGCGGCGCATGTTTTCGACGGAAATCTGCTCGTTCAGCGTCCAATAGTCGTACAGCACGCCAATCAGAAACAGGCCACCGGTGAAGAAGTAGATGATCGCCGTAACCCACTTGCCCATATACAGCCTGTGCGCGCCGAAGATGCCGAGGAACGTCAGCAGAATCCAGGTCAGGTTGAAGTTGATGGGGCCGGTGCGGAACCGACGATCAGCCTCACGGTCCATGCCAGGGATCAGGAACAGGTCGATGATCCAGCCGATGAAGAACAGCCCCAGGGTGAAAAACCACAGTGTGCCGGTCCAGGGTTTTCCGTAGTAGAAGCGGTGGGCCCCCATGAATCCGAATATCCATAGCAGGTAGCCGATTGCCTTGCTGTGAGTATCCGAATACGCCATGCGGGGGTGCCTCTCTGCAAAAGTGGGTGTGTAATACTGGTCATAGACCATAAACGATTTGTGGAGTGCCTGCAGCGTGCAAAATAAAAGTGCGAACTGGTTCAAGCAAGTGGCCCAGCGCGCAGAGACCCTTGGCCAGCAGCGGCTGCGTGTTGGTGTGACCGGCCTCAGTGGTGCGGGTAAAACCACCTTTATTACCAGTCTGATCAATCAACTGGAGAATCATGGCAAGGGTCTGTTGGCCAGGCGCGCACCCTTTGACCGGCTGGAGTCGGTGCGCTGGCAGCGCGAGAACGTCGAGCAGCCATTCCCCTATCTCGACGCGCTGGCCGCCCTATCTTCCGCGCCTGCGCGCTGGCCGGACTCGACCAGTGACCTGTCACGGGTGGTGATTGACCTTCGCTTTCGCCCCCAGGGGCTGTTGCGCAGGGTGCAGCCGGTACGCCAGGTCCGCATCGACATTCTCGACTATCCGGGCGAGTGGCTGCTGGACCTGCCGTTGCTGCAACTCGATTACGGGCAATGGTGCGAGCAGATGGCGCAGTGGCTTGAGCAGGAGCCGCGACGTTCGCTGGCCGGCGAATTGCGCCAGACACTGCTGAACATCGATCCGGCGGCGCCGGCGGACGCCGCGCAGCTGGCCGCGCTGAAGGACGCCTGGACCGAGTTTCTGCTGCGCTGCCGTCGCGACGCCGGGCTGTCGCGCAACCAGCCTGCCCGTTTTCTGCAGCCGGGAAGCGGGGTAGCCGAACAGATGCTGCAGTTTATTCCGCTGCTCAGGGCCAATCGACACAGCAGCGAGAGCGATAGCAGCTGGTTTGGCGTCTGTGCGGCGCGTTTCAACTACTACCGCGATTATCTGGTACGTGGTTTCTATGACGAGCATTTCCGCCACCTGGATCAGCAGGTGTTGCTGGTCGATATGCTCGGCCCGATGGATGCCGGCGAGGCGGCGCTGGCTGATCTTCGCGATGCAATGGAAGCGGTGCTGTCGAGCTTCGATTATGGCCGCAGTGGCCTGCTGGCACGTTTGCTGCGGTTCCGCCCGCGTATTCGCCGGCTGGCCTTCTGCGCAACCAAGGTCGACAAGGTCAGCCCCGAGCAGCAGCGCTCGGTGCAGCAGTGCCTGGAGGACCTGATGCTGGATCGCCTGGCTGACGTGCGTCATGGCGGTGTGGAGGTTCTCGGTCTGCCGTTATCGGCTATCCGGGCAACCCGTCAGGAAGGTGAGAATCTGGTGGCCGGGCTGGAAGGGCAGGAAGGCTGGGTTCGCTACCGGCCGGGCAGCATTCCGGCACATCTGCCGCAGTCGCTGCAACTGAACAGTCCCGAGCTGTTGCCGCTCAGACCGCCACCGGGCCTGCATCGCAGTGAGCCGTTTCCCCATTACCGTATGGACGACCTGGTGGCCTGGCTGATTGAGGGGGCGCAACTGTGAGTACCGAACAGAAAACCCGCATCATTGATACCTGGCAGGGCGAGCAGCAGGGCGATACCGAGCGTGCTACCGAGGTAGTAGGCAGCGCCGATACCATGCCAGATGCCTTTTCCGAGTCCGCGCAAGCGGCGCTGCCGTCAACCCTGAATGCGCCGCCTGCCAGTCGCTGGCCTGGCAGGCTTGTTCGCCTCGCCCTGGCTGCCGGGCTTGGCGGCGCCGTTCTGCAGTGGGGGCAGTGGAGTTGGGCAGCGTGGCAATGGCAGCCGCTGTGGGGGGCGTTGGTAGGTGGCATTGGGCTGGCGCTGGCCGGTTCCGGGCTGCTGGCCTGGCGCGATTTGCGCCGACAGCGGCACCGTCTGAGCTCACTGGAGCAACTGCGCGCCGAAATGCAGCAGGCCATGGCTGAACACGATCAGCGGCTGGCAGTCGACTGGCTGGACCGCCTGCAGCGTGTCTACGCCGATACACCGTTGGCCGGCAACTTGCGCCAGGCGTGTGCGGGGCTGGACGGCTCCCACAGCGCGGAGGAAGTGGCCAGGCGGTTGAACCTGCAGTTCTACCAGCCAATCGACCAGCAGGCGCGGCAGATTATCCGTCAGGAGTCGGTTGCTACCGGCGTGCTGGTGGCGTCCAGTCCATGGGTCGCAATCGATCTGTTGCTGGTGGTCTGGCGAAATATTCGGCTGATGCAACGGGTGGCTGTCTGCTACGGACTGCCTATCGGTCGCTTCAGTCGCTGGCGCCTGGCGCGCCATGTGCTGCGTAATATCGCTCTGGCAGGCGGCACCGAAGTAGCCATGGGTGCATTGAGTGATTCGTTACTGTCGGGCTTGCTGGAAAAGGTCGCGGCGCGGATCGGGCAGGGTGTCGGGGTCGGGCTTTACAGTGCCCGGCTGGGGCATTTTACGCTGGATCTCAGTCGTGCGGCACCGTTGGCAGAAAAGCAGCAACTGGTCGAGGACAATCGGGGCATTATCAGGATGATGAAGGAGCGCCTGGGGCGCAGTATCGATGGCGGGTTATAAATCGCGACGCCGCTGGCTGGCGGAGCGCTGGCTGGCGCGGCAGCAGGACAGATTGGGGGAGCACCTCGGCAGGCTGCGTGATCAGTTGTTGCCGCTCGGCTGGCCCGAACGCATGGCCAGACTGGCTTCTATCGGCGACGGTGAAACCGTGCACTGGCGACCCCGTGACGGTTCCAGCAGTGCCGAGCTGCTGGTCTGGCTGGAGCGTCTGGAGCCGCGCCAGCGGCGCTGGCTGGCGAGCCTGCTGGATGCGCCAAGCGCCGGCCCAGTGACCCTGCTGGAGGCGCTGGAGCGTTTGCAGCTTGACTGGCGCAGCCAGCTCAATCCCCTGACACCCCATCGTGAATACGCCACTCAATTGCGGATTCTGGCCAGCTTGCTTGAGGTTGCTGCAGCGGCGGAATCAGCCTATCTGGATAATGAGCAGCGTATTTACCGGGCGGTCGACGAACGTCTGTTCAGCTCGCTGCCGTTACGGCTGCGGGCCGAGCTGGCAAATCGATATCCGCTCGGGGATGGGCACTATGTTCGCTGGTGGTATGAGCGATTGATGGCGCGCGCCGGGGAGCCAGACTATGACCTGGCCGGTGCCGGCCCGCAGGACTGGCCGGATATTCCGGCAGCCTGGATGGCGCTTGGCTGGTTGTGCGGTTTGCGGGTGAGTGAATCGGACGGCAATGCTGGTCAGTAACGGGCGGCTGGCCTAACATAGCCGGCTTTGTCACGGCTAGGGATCTTGTTTGATGAACTTCACCGCTCTGCTTCAGGCCTTTGATCAGTCCGCCAATGCATCCGTCACCATCCCGCCAGAGTGGGCTCAGGGCCGCGCCGGGTATGGTGGCCTTGTGGCTGCGCTGGTGCTGCGCGGTATGCGGGCCACGCTGTCCGACGCCCGGCCGGTGCGATCTCTGGCGATCACCTTTGTGGGGCCGGTGCAGCCGGGCGAGCCGGTCCAGGTGCAGACCGAAACCCTGCGCGAAGGCCGAGCCGTCACTCAGGTGCTGGGCCGGGCGGTGCAGAATGGGCAGACCATGTGCATCGTACAGGGCAGCTTTGGCGCGGGCCGTGAGTCCAGCGTCAACGTTGCGGCAGAGCCGGCACCCAGCGCGCCGCCGGCGAGCGAATGTCAGCGTACCCCGTATGTCGAAGGCGTCATGCCCAACTTCCTGCGCTATTTTGATACGCGCTGGACCTTTGGTGATTACCCCTGCACCAATAGCCGCAAGCGGGAAATGGGCGGCTGGATGCGCTTTGATGAAACCTTCGAGCAGTTTGACGAAGTGCACCTGGTTGGCCTGGTCGACGTTTGGCCACCTGCGGTGCTGCCGCACCTCAAGGAGCGGGCTCCGGCCAGCTCACTGACCTGGACCATCGAGTTCGTCCAGCCGCAGCCAGCGATTGCCGGTGATGAGTGGCTGCTGTACAAGGCGACCATCGAACATGCCCGTGATGGCTATGGTCACTGCGCGGCGATGGTCTGGAATGCGGCGGGCGAGCTGGTTGCCATCAGCCGTCAGACCGTCACGGTTTTCGGTTGACGGCTCAGGCGGGACGCTCTGCGATCAGGGTGGCCCGCAGTGGTGCCGGGTAGCCTTCGATGGTCTTGCTGCTGTCGTTCGGGTCGAGGAACGATGGCAGCGAGTTGAAGCGCATCCACTCGGTACTGCGTTGCTCTTCCATGCTGGTCTGATTCAGATCAACGCAGCGCACGTTTCTGAAACCGGCGCGTCGCAACATGCGTTCGAGCATCGGGACTGACGGCAGGAACCAGACGTTGCGCATCTGCGCGTAGCGGTCTTCCGGCAGCAGGCAGTGGTTCTCATCGCCCTCTACCACCAGCGTTTCAAGCACCAGTTCGCCTCCCGGTCGCAGGCAGGCCTTGAGTTGCAGCAGGTGGTCAACCGGGGAGCGGCGATGGTAGAGCACGCCCATCGAGAACACGGTGTCGAAGGCGCTGGTCGGCTCCGGCAGGTCTTCCAGGGTGAAGGGTAGCTGCCAGACCGGCGCTGTCGGCAAATAGTGCTTTACCGCCTCGAACTGGTTGAGGAACAGCAGGTTGGGATCGACGCCGATCACCATGGCGGCGCCGGCGTGCCACATGCGCCACATGTAGTAGCCATTGCCGCAGCCGATATCCAGCACCCGACGTCCGCGCAGGTCGATGTGCGGCGCGACGCGCTCCCACTTCCAGTCCGAGCGCCACTCGGTGTCGATATGCACCCCGAACAGGTCGAACGGCCCCTTGCGCCAGGGGTGCAACCCCTGCAGGGCATCGTGCAGTTGCTGTCGGGTGGCGTCCGGCAGCGCAGCGGCGCCGGTCAGCTTCACGCCCCGGCTGAAATCATGCTGCACGCCGTCCAGGGGCGGCAGGTTGCGCAGACTTTGCTGCCAGCGCTCCAGATCGCCGTGCTGCAGTTCGGCCAGGCGGGCTTGCAGACCCTCTGCCAGCGTCGTGTGCCAGCTGGCGAGCGGCGTGGATTTCAGGGTGTCGAGTAGCGGGGTGTAATCAATCACGTGTGGGCAATCATCGAGCAGAAGTTGAGGCACTGGAACCAGAGGTGGCTGTGGCTGAAGCCCGCGTCGCGCAGCCTCTGTTGGTGAACTTCCAGGGGATCAGGGCGCATCACGTTCTCGATTGCGGTGCGCTTCTGGGCAATCTCCAGCTCGCTGTAGCCATTGGCGCGCTTGAACGCGTAATGCAGCGATTCCAGCGCGTTCTGGGTCTGGCTGTCGGTGAAGTTGAGCTTTTCTGACAGTACCAGAACGCCGCCTGGCAGCAGGGCCTTGCGGATGCGCTGCAGTAGGGCCAGACGCTGGTGCGGGGGGATGAACTGAAGGGTGAAGTTCAGCACCACCATGGAACAGGGTTGCAGCGTCAGCGTGTTGATATCGGCGGTAACCACCTCGGCAGGAATCGCCTCTTCGAGCATGGCGTCCTGGGCACTGAGGTACTCCCTGCAGCGCTCGCTCATGGCCTCGGCGTTGTCGACCGCAATGATCCGGCAGCCGTTCTGGGGGAGGTGGCGGCGCATCGATTGGGTCGCTGCACCGAGCGAGCAGCCGAGATCGTAGATCAGGGTACCGGGCTGGGCGTACTGTCCGGCGATCACGCCAATGCTTTCAATGATAGTGGGGTAGCCGGGTACCGAGCGCTTGATCATGTCGGGAAAAACGCGCGCGACAGCATCGTCGAAGCGAAAATCGTCGACCTTGCTGATAGGGCTGGCGAACAGCTTGTCTACCTCTGACATGGCGGGACCCCGGGTGGCATCGTGAGGCTGCGCATTCTAACCCAACTCGTCTGCCTTGACAGGATGGAGTACGGATTGCTTGACTGCACAGTAGAGTGTGCGCTGTGTCACATGGCCAATTTATTGGCTTTTTGTGCTCATTCGGCAGTATTCATAGTGTTTTTTGACTGTTCGGCTGGCTTGCCATTCGTTTCCGTGCGGCTAGGTGGCATAATAGCGCGCTGGTAGCGTCGCGTTGGTGGGCGAGTTGCCGGCAACAGCAAGCTGATGTTCACAAGAGCAATGGACGCATTGAGTTCCCTGTGCCGATCGGGGCTCACAGTTAAATGAGGAAAGGGTATGGCTGTTAAACGCCAGATTGTCCGTGGTGCTGCCTCGCTGGCAGCATTGTATGCAGGTGTTGCTGGGGCGCTGGGGCTGGGGGAAATTCAGCTGGAGTCTGCGCTGAACCAACCGCTCAATGCAATTATCGAATTGCAGGGCTCGGAGGGGCTCGGACCTGACGATGTGATCGTCAGGCTGGCCCAGACGTCAGACTTCGATAACGCCGGCATCGACAAACCGTATTTCCTCAACGATCTGCGCTTCACGCCCGTGGTGCAGAATCGCCGCCTGACTGTGCAGGTGCGCTCAACCCAGCCGGTGCGCGAACCTTATCTGAATTTTCTTGTAGAGCTGCGTCGTCCCAGCGGACGCATGCTGCGCGAGTACACAGTGCTGCTGGATCCGCCGCTCTACAGCGCGGGTCAGTCCGCACCGGTTGAGCGTGCGCCGGTCGCCGCTGCGCCGTCGGCACCAGCTGCTGCGTCTCCGAGCCCGGTGCCGCGTCGGCAGGTCGTGCTGCCAAATCTGACCCCGCAGCCTGATGCCGATCAGTACACGACGGTTGCCGGTGATTCACTGTGGGCCATTGCAGAACGCAGTCGTCCCGCTGCGAGTGTTTCGGTTCAGGCCACAATGACTGCCATCCATGCGCTTAATCAGCAGGCCTTCGTTGGCGGCGATATCAATCGACTCAAGGTCGGCCAGGCGCTGGTCTTGCCGACGGCGGGGCAACTGGGCGTATCGGTTAGTCCGGCTCCGGCTTCGGAGGCTGCCCCGCAGGCAGCGCCGGAATCGACGCCAGCGCCATCCGCAGCTCCAGCAGGCGATAGCAGGCCGCCGCAGATCGCTGACGAGATGATTGACGATGCTGCCGAGTCTATGGCTGCGCAAGGCCAGTCTGATGCCGGGCAAGGACAGGGCCGTCTGACCATCGACGAAGATGCGGTCAGTGACGCCGAAGCCGAGGCCGCCATGCTCGCATCCCGATTGAATGAACTTGAGGGGCGGTTCAACACGTTGTTGAGCGAGCTTGACAGCCGTGATCGTCAGATCGCCGCGTTGCAGGCCGAGCTGGATGTGCTGCATGCGGCCCGTCAGGCGGAGGAGGCCGCTGCCAGTCAGGGCCAGGCAGGCGGTACGCTGGGCAGTGGTATCGGTGGCGATACCGTCTCTCCGACCGGCAGTGATGATCCGCAAGCCGGCAGTGTGGCCGCCGAGCAACCGGTTGCAAGCGAGAAAGCCGATTCGTCGTTTGCCTGGTGGTCTGTACTGCTGGCACTGCTGGCGTTTCTGATCGGTTGGGTGGTGGCCCGTGTGCGCGGCAAGCCAGCCGGCAAGCCGGTGGTTGCGTCGCCGCGCCAGATGACCTCCGATGTCACCCGGGCCGAGCCCCGCAGCAGCGTTGCACCGGCTGCCGCCGGCGTGACAGCGGCGGCCGTGGCAGATGAGGCGCAGGACAACGTGTCCGGCATTGAGCTGTATATTACCTACGGACGTTTTGCCGAAGCGCGTGACGCGTTGGCAAAGGCGATCAGCGAGGAGCCGGAAAATCTGGAGTTGCGCTACAAGCAAGCCAGGGTTTTGGGGGAGCTGGGTGATGCCGAAGGGTTCACTGAGCAGGCTGCCGCCATTTCTCAGCTGGGTGGCGACATGCAGCGCGTTGATCAGTTGCGCGCCCGCTTCCCGCAGCTGGACGCGGCGGTATCGCCGATCGATACGGTAGACGATGTACTGGATACCGAGCAGGCCGATAACGATCTGGCTGAATCCCAGCTCAATCTGAACGATTTCACGCTGGACCCTGACTGGGACCTGATTGAAGGCCTGACCCCCACGCCAGCGCGCAAGACCAGTCGGCTTGATCCGATTGCGCTTGACGACGAGGCGTTCGAGAGCAGTCTCCACGAGTTCCCGGAAATCGAGGAGCTGGATGATCTGGACGGGCCTCATGACCTGGTGCGCAGGCCCAGTGATGAGCAGGACAAGCGTTGAGATACGGCATGAACAGAAGGCGACCATTGCGGTCGCCTTTTTTGTGCCTGGAGCAAACCTGGGTTGGCCCGTCAGAGTAGCAGTGCAAGCAAGCCTGAGCCGGTGCGGCACATCCGTGCCTGCAGACGCGCTTGAGCAGCGGTCAGAGTGGGAGCGTCGGTGTATACGCTGCGCTTAATCCACTCTGCGGAACAGGACTGTGCGGCAGGGTGGAGTAAGCCAGCGGTATCTTCGCCATCGATGTGCCAGAACAGAGTGAGCCAGCTACTGCGCACTGAACCCTTCAGTCAAACAAGCGCTTGGCAACGTCCCTGAAGTGGCTGGCAAAGTGCACGGTCATACCATCGCGCAGATACTCTGGCAGCTCTTCATAGTCGCCACGATTGGCCTCCGGCAGGATCAGTTCATGGATGCTCTGGCGCCTTGCGGCAATCACCTTCTCCCGAATGCCGCCAACCGGCAGCACGTGCCCGGTCAGGGTGATTTCCCCGGTCATCGCCAGTCCGCTGCGTGGCGGTTGCTGGCGAGCAAGTGACAATAGTGCACTGGCAATAGTGATGCCGGCCGACGGGCCATCCTTGGGTGTGGCTCCCTCGGGCACGTGCAGGTGAACGAAGGCTTCATCGAAGAACGCGCGGTCGGCCTTATAGCTGGCCAGGTTGGCGCACAGATAGCTGTAGGCGATTTCCGCCGATTCCTTCATCACGTCACCCAGCTGACCGGTCAGCTTGAAGCCACGGTTCAGCGTGTGAATACGGGTCGCCTCGACTGGCAATGTAGCGCCACCCATCGAGGTCCAGGCCAGGCCGGTGATGATGCCGGTGCCCTTGAGCTGCTTCTCGGTGCGGAAGGCAGGCGTGCCGAGCAGCCTTTTCAGGTCAGCGGGCTTGATGCTGATACGTGTATCCGGCTCCTCAAGCAGCTTCACCACTGACTTGCGTACCAGCTTGCCAAGCTGTTTGTCCAGATTGCGCACGCCGGCTTCGCGGGCATAGCCCTCGATCACCTCACGCAGAGCCTTGTCGCTGATGCGCAGCTGGCTCTTGCGCAGCCCGGCGCGCTCCAGCTGACGTGGCCACAGGTGGTGCTTGGCGATGGCCAGCTTCTCCTCACTGATATAGCCGGACAGACGGATGACATCCATGCGGTCGAGCAGTGGAGCAGGGATGCTGTCCAGCGTGTTGGCGGTGCAGACAAACAGGACGTTCGACAGATCCAGACGCAGATCCAGGTAATGGTCGAGGAACTGGCTGTTTTGCTCCGGGTCAAGCGTCTCCAGCAGCGCTGATGCAGGATCGCCCTGATGGCTGGCGCCGAGCTTGTCGATCTCGTCGAGCATGATCACCGGGTTCATCACGCCCACGTCCTTCAACGCCTGGACGAACTTGCCGGGCATGGCACCGATGTAGGTGCGCCGGTGGCCTTTGATTTCCGCCTCATCGCGCATGCCACCGACACTGAAGCGATAGAACGGGCGGTCCAGGCTTTCCGCAATGGAGCGTCCTATGCTGGTTTTGCCAACGCCGGGCGGGCCAACCAGCAAAATGATCGAGCCCGAGATTGTGCCACGGAAGGCGCCCACTGCAAGGAACTCCAGAATGCGGCTTTTTACATCCTCAAGGCCGTCGTGGTCACGGTCGAGGATGCGTCTTGCCCGCTTCAGATCGATCCGATCCGGATGCACTATCCCCCAGGGCAGGGCGGTTGCCCAGTCCAGATAGTTGCGGGTAACGGCATATTCAGGCGAGCCGGTTTCCAGTACCGACAGTTTGTTCAGCTCCTCCTCAATCCGTTGGGCGGCCGCATCAGGCAGGGTCTTGCCTTCAAGGCGCTGACGAAACTGCTCTATGTCGGCTGTGCGGTCATCCTTGGACATGCCCAGTTCTTTCTGGATGATCTTCAACTGTTCCTTGAGGAAGAAGGTGCGCTGATGCTCGCCGATGTTGCGATTGACCTCGGCGGTGATTTCACCCTGCAGGCGCGCTACATCGATTTCTTTGCGCAGCAGCACCAGCACCTTTTCCATCCGGCGCAGAATGCCGGTGGTGTCCAGGATGTCCTGCAATTCAGGCCCCTTTGCGGAGGTCAGTGCGGCGGCAAAGTCCGACAACGGCGACGGATCGTTGGGGCTGAAACGGTTGAGGTAGTTCTTCAGTTCCTCGCTGTACAGCGGGTTGAGCGGCAGCAGTTCCTTGATCGCGTTGATCAGCGCCATGGCATAGGCGCGCACCTCATCTCGCTCGTCGGCGGGCGAGTGCGGGTATTCAACTTCTACCAGATAGGGCGGCTTGTGGCTGAGCCACTGGGTAATACGAACCCGGCGCAGGCCCTGGGCAATGAACTGGATCTTGCCGTCTTCGCGCACGGCATGGTGGATGCGAACGGCGCAGCCGGTAGCCGGCAAGTGATCCGGGTCGAGTTCACCATCGGCAGGCATGGGGCCGTCGACGTAGAACAGCGAAAGCGCCTTGTGCTGAGTATTGGCGACCCGTTCTATGGTCTCGTGCCAGGGGGATTCATTAACCACCACCGGCATGACCTGGGCAGGGAAGAACGGCCGATTGTTAATCGGCAGCAAATACAGCTTGTCAGGCAGGTTCTGATCGGGCAGAACCAGCCCTGTACCGCGGGACTCTGCAGCATCCTCGGCGACGTGTTCAATGTAGTCGGTATCCTGATCGCTCATCGATTCACCTTTTACGGACAACTCTTGGGGATGAGATGGCGACGCCGGGCGACTATTTCAATAGCGGAAATTTGTTGAGGATTGTGGCAGCATGACATCGTTCTTCCCGGATCGATGAAGCCGTTGATGCGAACCCGCTTACTGGATCTTCCTGTACAAACCGCGATTCACGCCCATCCCGAGCACCAGCTGGTTATCGGGTTGAGCGGCTGCGCAGATTTCGAGGTGCAGGGTCAGGGCGGCGCGGTGAATCGTTTGCATGCCTGCATTGTGCCGGGCGGGGAGGCGCACGCGTTCTCCGGCCGTGGCCAGAATCATATGTTGATCATGGACTTGCCCGGCGCCGGAGAAGAGCTTGGGCTGGGCGATGACCTGGCCCGCCTGTTTGAGCGGCCACGCTTTATGCAGCTTGATCACCGCATGCAGGGCTTGCTGGACTTTGCCCAGCATGCGTTGACCGAACCCGGACCGGATCAGGATGGCCTTAACTGGCATCTTGGGGGTGTCCTGCTTGCGGCGCTGCAACGGCGCCTGTCAGACGGGCTGCCTCAGTCTCCGCGCAGAACCGCTTTAACGCCCGCAGAGCTGCAGCGGCTAGACGCCTACATTCTGGCCAACCTGGACCATCCCATCAGTGTTGCCGCGCTGGCGGCGCAGGTATGCGTGAGCAGCAGTCATTTTCATGCGCTGTTCCGTGAGTCGACGGGCATAACCCCGCATCAGCACGTGCTGTCGCTGCGTCTTCGCGAAGCGTCCCGACTGCTGCAGGAGACGTCAATGCCAGTAGCCGAGGTTGCCAGTCGCTGCGGATTTTCCAGCCAGAGTGCGCTCAGCCACGCTGTGCGCCGTTACTGGGGACAGACGCCTCGGGGGTTGCGTCTCGGCCGTGCCTGAGTGCCTTGAATGGCGCAAAGCTGCGTGATTCCCCCTGATATTGCTGGTCAGTCTTGCCTTCCTGACGCCCCTGTATCTCAACTATTTGCGAGCTGAATGGCTTGCACTGCTTCCGAGATTTTGACAAAAATCCCAGAGTTTTCCGCAAGATTCCCTCCGCCTGCGCTTCTACAGTCGAGCATCGGGCAGTGTCGCTACCCGAAAGCGGGTCGGCAAGAGCCCGGCTAAATCACAACAAACGGGATGATTCGTCCGATACGCCTGAATGGTCTAGGGTTGTTACAGGCGAACTCATATGTTCGTGTGTCACATGCCGTGACGCCGGACACGTCCAGGAGCATGCCAGAATGTTTAAAGCCAGCGAGGTGCTGCAGGGCGATTTCCTGCGCAGCCAGCCAACGGAATTCCTGCACAAGGTCAGTGCCAATTACGCTGTTGATGAGGACAGCTATCTGCGTGAGTTGATCGAACTCGCGCAGGACCAGGATCTGAGTGCGATTACGCGCAAGGCCAGCCAGCTGATTGTGGATGTACGCAAGCGTGACAACGCGGTCGACAGTATCGACGCGCTGCTGCAGCAGTACAGCCTGGATACCCAGGAAGGCATCATGCTCATGTGTCTGGCCGAGGCGCTGCTGCGCGTGCCGGATGCCGATACCGCCGATGCGCTGATCCGTGACAAGCTGAACGCTGCGCAGTGGGACCGTCACCTCGGACAGAGCGAGCATACGCTGGTGAACGCCGCGGCCTGGGGCCTGGTGATGACCGGCAAGGTGGTCAACATGGATCAGCGTCAGGATGGCACGCCGGGTACCGTGCTGAGGCGTCTGATCAAGCGCAGCGGTGAGCCGGTCATTCGCGCCGCCATGATGCAGGCGATGAAGATCATGGGGCGCCAGTTCGTGCTCGGGCGCACCATCACCGAAGCGTTGAAGAACGGCAAGCCGCAACGCGACCAGGGCTACACCTACTCCTTTGATATGCTCGGCGAGGCGGCGCTGACCCGTGCCGACGCCGAAAAGTATTTCCAGGACTACAGCAAGGCGATCGCCGCGCTGGTAGACGACAAGTACAAGGGCCGCAGCCCGAAACCGACGATTTCGATCAAACTCTCTGCTTTGCATCCGCACTATGAAACCGCGCGCGAAGAGCAGGTGCTCAAAGAGTTGGGTGACAGTGTGCTGGCGCTGGTGCGGCAGGCACGCGTAGGCGACGTGGGTATTACCATCGACGCGGAAGAGGCTGACCGCCTTGAACTGTCGCTGAAACTGTTCGAGCGCGTATATCGCCACCCGGATGTGCAGGGCTGGGGCAACTTCGGCCTCGTCGTACAAGCCTACTCCAAGCGCGCGTTGCCGGTGCTGTGCTGGCTGACGCTGGTTGCCCGCTCCCAGGGTGATCGTATTCCGGTGCGTCTGGTCAAGGGCGCCTACTGGGACTCCGAGATCAAGTGGTCGCAACAGGCTGGCCTCAGCAGCTACCCGGTATTTACCCGCAAGGAGGCGACCGATGTCTCCTATCTGGCATGTGCCCGCTACCTGCTCAGCCCGCTGACCGAAGGCCATATCTACCCGCAGTTTGCTACCCACAATGCGCACACCGTTACCTGCATTCTGGAGCTGGCGGGTCGCCGCGAGTTTGAGTTTCAGCGCCTGCACGGCATGGGTGATGCGCTGTATGACACGGTGATTGAGCAGGCCAAGTGCCCGGTGCGCATCTATGCGCCGGTAGGAGCCCACAAGGACCTGCTGCCGTATCTTGTTCGCCGCCTGCTCGAGAACGGCGCCAATTCGTCCTTTGTGCACAAGCTGGTTGACCCGCGTGTACCGGTCGACAGTCTGACGACTCATCCGGTTAACGCGCTCAAGCGTCATGCCTCGCTGGCCAATCCGCGCATTCCGCTGCCGCCTGCATTGTTTGGTGGCGCGCGCCGAAACTCCCGCGGTGTGAACATGAACATCCTCAGCGAATGGCTGCCGTTGAAGGACGAGTTGGACAAGTGGTGGGATGCCCGCTGGAGCGGCGCTCCGCTGGTTAACGGCAAGCGTCTGCAAGGGGAGGGGCGCCCGGTCATGTGCCCCTACGAGCTGAGCCATCAGGTCGGTGATGTGGTCTGGGCCTCGGCCGATCAGACTCGGTCGGCGATTGATAGCCTGAGCAGCGCCTTTGTGCGCTGGAATGCGACCCCGGTTGATGAGCGTGCAGCGATTCTTGAGCGTACCGCCGACAAGCTCGAAGAACACATGCCCGAGCTGATGGCCCTGTGTACCCGCGAGGCGGGCAAGCTGCTGCAGGACGGCATCGATGAAGTGCGTGAAGCAGTTGATTTCTGCCGCTTCTACGCCATGCAGGCGCGCCAGCGCTTCGCTACCATCACGCTGCCGGGGCCGACCGGTGAAAGCAACGAGCTGTATCTGCAAGGACGCGGCGTGTTTGCCTGTATCAGTCCGTGGAACTTTCCGCTGGCGATCTTCCTCGGTCAGGTCAGCGCGGCGCTGGTCTGCGGCAACACCGTGGTTGCCAAGCCGGCCGAGCAGACCAGTCTGGTTGCCGTACGCTGCGTTGAGCTGATGCATGAAGCCGGCCTGCCGGGTGACGTGCTGGCACTGTTGCCGGGTGATGGGGCACAGGTTGGTAGCGTCATCACGTCCGACCCGCGTATCGCCGGTGTGGCCTTCACCGGCTCCACCCAGACAGCCCATGTGATCAACCGCGCGCTGGCCGCCCGCAACGGCGCGATTGCGCCGATGATCGCCGAGACCGGTGGTCAGAACGCTATGATTGTCGACTCCACTGCCTTGCCCGAGCAGGTGGTCAACGATGTGGTGCACTCGGCGTTCCAGAGCGCCGGTCAGCGCTGCTCTGCGTTGCGCGTGCTGTTTGTGCAGGAAGACATCGCCGAGCGAGTTATCGAACTGCTTAAGGGGGCGATGGCCGAGCTGCATGTGGGTGATCCTGCACGTCGAGACACCGATGTTGGCCCGGTGATCGACGCTGATGCCCGTGACGGGCTGCTCAAGCATATTCGAGAAATGAAACAGGCCGGACGTCTGATCGCCGAGACACCGGTACCCGAATCGCTGAACGGTCACTTCGTGGCGCCGGTCGCTTTCCGTCTCGACAGCATCAACGAGCTGAGCGAGGAGCATTTTGGCCCGGTTCTTCACGTTGTAACCTGGCGCGCACGGGATCTCGACAAGATCATCGATGACATCAACGCGACCGGTTTTGGTCTGACCCTCGGCGTACATACGCGTAACGAGGATACCGCAGAGCATATCGACGCACGGGTGCGCATCGGCAACGTCTACATCAATCGCAACCAGATCGGTGCGGTTGTCGGGGTGCAACCTTTCGGTGGTCAGGGCCTCTCCGGCACTGGTCCCAAGGCGGGTGGTCCGCATTATCTGCTACGGTTTGTCACGGAGCGTACGCGAACCATCAACACTACGGCGGTAGGTGGTAATGCCAGTCTGCTTTCACTTGGTGACGGGGAGCCCTGAGGCGGCGGCGACTGGCGAAAAGAAGCAACAGGGATGAATCAGCAGCACGGACAGTTCAGCAACCATAGATGCGTGAACCGGTTAGTTGGGTGACAATAGCCACCTGCTCGCGGATCGGGTTACCCCCGGCCCGCGAGAACCATTCACGAATCTCCAAGAGAGAGAATAAAAATGGAAGGTAATACTGCAGTCGTTACGGCGACGTTTATCGTGTACATCGGGGTGATGCTCGCACTGGGCTATATCGCCTACAAGCGCACCACCAACCTGTCGGATTACATTTTGGGGGGCCGCTCGTTGGGCCCGGGCACGGCGGCATTGTCTGCCGGCGCATCGGATATGAGTGGCTGGCTGCTGCTGGGCTTGCCCGGTTATGCGCTGTCAGCCGGTTACGAGGCATCCTGGATTGCCATCGGTCTGTTGCTGGGGACTTGGGCAAACTGGTTGATCGTGGCGCGCCGTCTGCGGGTTTACTCGCACCTGGCCAGTGACTCACTGACGCTGCCGGCTTACTTCGAGAACCGTTTCGAAGACAACAGCCGGATGCTGCGGGTTATCTCGGCCGTGTTCATCCTGTTGTTCTTCCTGTTCTACACCAGTTCCGGTCTGGTCGCAGCCGGCAAGCTGTTCGAGAGCACCTTCGGCTTTGGTTACGAGCTCGCAGTTGTCATCGGCACGCTGGCGATTATCTCCTACACCTTCTTCGGCGGGTTTCTCGCGGTATCCTGGACCGACGTTATTCAGGGTCTGCTGATGGCCGCAGCGCTGATTGTCGTGCCGGTTATGGCACTCAACGTCGTGGGTGGATGGGATGCAGTGCACGGAGCCATGGAAGCACGCAACCCTGAACTGCTGAACCTCTGGACCAACGTAGAAGGCGAGCCGCTGGGCTTTATCGCCATTATTTCCCTGCTGGGCTGGGGTCTTGGCTATTTCGGTCAGCCGCACATTCTCGCGCGCTTCAAGGCGATCGAGAGTGATGCCGCACTGCCGACCGCCCGCCGCATCGCGGTCCTGTGGTCCGGCGTGTGCCTGCTGGCAGCGCTGGTGATCGGCTGGATCGGCATCGGTTACTTCGGTGAAGAAGGGCTGGCGGACGCCGAGACCGTGTTCCTCGCCCTGGTTCAGGCGCTGATGCATCCGCTGGTTGCGGGTATCCTGTTGGCTGCGGTGCTGGCTGCCATCATGTCCACTGCCGACTCACAGCTGCTGGTATCGTCCTCTGCTCTGGCCGAAGATTTCTACAAGGCACTGTTCCGTCGTGATGCGTCACAGCAGGAGCTGGTCTGGGTTGGTCGCGCGGCGGTTGTGGGTATCGCAGCGCTGGCTCTGGTCTTCGCTTTCAACCCTGAAAGTACCGTACTGGGTCTGGTGTCCTACGCGTGGGCCGGGTTTGGCGCCGCCTTCGGGCCGGCGATCATTCTGTCGCTGTTCTGGCGCCGGATGAATCGCTTTGGTGCGCTGGCCGGTATTATCGTCGGCGGTGTTACCGTAGTGGTCTGGAAGCAGATCGATACCATCGGTCTTTACGAAATCATCCCCGGTTTCATCCTTGCCACCATCGCCATTGTGGTGGTGACCCTGATCACCCCGGCTCCGGAAGGCAAGGTAGCCGATCAATTCGACGACATGGCTTCACGGTTCTGATCGTCTGAACGTAAAAAACCGCCGCACCCACAAGGGCCGGCGGTTTTTTTATGCTTGCGCTGCAGTGCCTAACCGCTGCACACGGTCAGCAGGAAGGTGTATTCCTCGGCAATGTCGCGCATGGCCTGGTAGCGGCCGCTGGCGCCGCCGTGCCCCGCGCTCATCTGCGTGCGCAGCAGCAGCGGTGCCTGATTGCTGCGTGTGGAACGCAACCGCGCAACCCACTTGGCCGCTTCCCAGTACTGCACGCGCACGTCATGGTAACCCGCGGTCACAAACAGGGCAGGGTAGGCCTTGGCGCCAACATTCTCGTAGGGTGCATAACCCTTGATGCGTGCGGCAACCTCCGGCTCGTTGGGATCGCCCCACTCTTCGTATTCACCGATAGTCAGCGGCAACTCCGGGTTGTTCATGGTGTTCCAGACATCCACGAACGGCACGTCTGCTACGGCTGCACGAAACAGCTCCGGGCGCTGGTTGATGACATTGCCGATCAGCAGGCCACCGGCACTGCCTCCAGCAATGACCAGGTGGCCGGGATCCGTTTTGCCTTGCTCGATCAGTTGCTCTGCGCAGCGGATAAAATCACTGAACGTATTGCCCTTGTGCTCCAGCTTACCCTGCTGATACCAGTACTCGCCCATTTCTGCGCCGCCGCGAACGTGCGCTATCGCAAAGCGCCAGCCGCGATCCAGCAGTGACAACCGGGCGTGGGAGAACCAAGGGTCCATAGACGCGCCGTAAGCACCGTAGCCATATAGATAAAGCGGACCGCTGCCGCTTGCATCGCTGCGCTCGATCAGGCTGACGGGAATGCGGGCACCGTCGTCAGCAATAGCCCAGAGTCGTTCGACCCGGTAGGCCTCTGCATCGAAGGGGCCCTCAACCGGTGTTTGCTTCAGCACTGTTTGCTCGCCGCTCTTGAGATTCAGAGCGCGAATCTCGGCCGGTCGATTCAGCGACTCATAGCGCAGTCGAACCTGCGGGCTCTGGTACTCCTCGCCGGACTGCACATGGAGGCTGTAGGCAGCATCTGGCATCTGTACCTGATACGCGTCTGCGCCAACCGGCAGGACATCCAGCCGGCAAAGGCCATCGCATCGATACTGGAGAATCAGCGCGTCGCGCTGTACCTCGACATCCTCCAGGGTATGCGCCGGATCTGCAGGGCACAGCAGCCGCCAGTTCGACTGACCCGGTGTGGCCGGATCACAGCAGTAGAGACCAAAGTTCTCTCCCGCACTGTTGCTGCGAATAATGAAACCCTGCTCACCATGGTCTGCGTCGTATTCGTGGCCTGTCTGTCGAGCGGCCAGACACTCCAGAGCCGCTTCCGGTCGGTCCGCCGGCAGAAAGTGCACCTCACCGGTGTTCTTGCTGCTGCTGGAGACGCAGATAAAGTGTTCGGAACTGCTGCGATAGACCGAGAGATAGAACAGCGCGTCCGGCTCGTCAAAGACCCTGACCGGCTCTTCGTCTCGACGCAGACGCCAGAGGTGAGCCGGGCGTGCGCTGTCATCCAGACTGATGGCGAACAGCGTGCGGTTATCGTTGGCCCAGCACAGGTTGCCACCGGCATTCTCCAGTGGCAGGGAGTAGATTTCATCATTCAGCAATGAGCGAACGTAAAGCTGATATACCTCGTTACCCTGGGTGTCCAGACTGTAGGCCAGCCAGTGCTGGTCCGGACTGACGCTGAAGTCGCCAAGCTCGAGAAAATCTTCATTTTCGGCGAGCTGATTCAGGTCCAGCAGCAACTGTTCGGTGCTGGTGTCGATGTGCAGGCTCTGGTCGGCCGGCCGGCGGCAGCGGTAGTAGCGCGGATACTCGGCGCCGGCTTCGGTGCGCTGATAATACAGCCAGGCGCCCTTGGGGCTGGGCAGGCCCAGATCGGTCTCCCGGATGCGCCCACGAATCTCCTGAAACAGCTGTTCGCGAAGCTCGGCATGGGGCGCCATCCAGGCGTCGGTGTGCTCATTCTCCGCCTGCAGATATTGGATGACCTCTGGTGTGTCGCGCTGCTCGAGCCAGCGGTAGGGATCTTCACCGGATTCGCGGCGGGCGATGGGTTGGTGCAGTTCAGGACTCATGGGCTAAAAACCGTTATCATGGCGCGGTTGATTTGATCGGACGGATGGCAGGCAATGTTCAACGAAGCAGAATATCAGACGGTCTGGTGGATCTATCTGGCGACGGCGGCAGGGTGCTGGCTTGTCTGGTGGAAGCTGACCGCTCTGACCCGCTGGTGGCTTATTCGTGAGCCGCTTTGTCTGGCCATGGCGGTCTTGCTGTTTACACCGGTTTCCGTCGAGGCTGACGGGACCTGGATGGCTCCGGCCACCCTGATCTATCTGCTCGATACGTTTCTGTCTACCGGTGAGAACCAGTCGCGCGTGCTTGGCGAGCTCAGCCTGGTGATGACGCTGGCGTTTGCCTGCTATGTGCCGGTTGCGGCGGTCCGCCTTGCAGTCCAGCGTTGGTGGCGCCGGCGTCATCCACAGGAAGACGAGCCGGCCGCCGCCGACGCCTGATCCCTTATTCTCCGTTGCGAGCCTCATACATCATGCGTGCCAGACGCATGATCTGCTCCTGGAATTCGGTACGCTGAGCGTCGGTCATAGGGCACATGTTCAGTTGCTCGAACAGACGATAACCCCGTACCGAGAAAAACAGGATGGCCGCCTGGGCTAGCCCCAGGGGAGACTTCTCCAGAATATCGAACAGCCCCTGGACGTTATCCGAGCTGGTCTGCAGCAAGGCCGGATTGCTGGCGGCGGCAGCGAAAATGGCCGAGTCCAGGTTCTTTTCCTCGCTGGATTCGCTCATGTTGCTGAGCAGCAATGCCTTGAGTTCGCGCATAGGCTCGTCGGGCAATACGCTTTCATAGGCGCCCCAGCGCACGCGAAAACGCTCAAGACGGTATTCGATCATGGCGCTCAGCAGCGCTTCGCGGTCGGGGAACATTTGTTGCAGCGTGGCTTCATCAATTTTGCTGCGTTCGCTCAGGCTGGCGAAGGTCAGTTGCGACGCGCCCAATTCACTGACGATCGCTTCTGCGGCACGAAAAATGATGACCTTGAGTGCATCCGGGTTCTGACTGCTGGGCGTGGTATCCACTGGTAACCCCCTGTGACTGACGTTCCTGCTCGCGGCCGATTCTGCTCGGGCGAGGGTAAAACGAGGCTGTTAGACGTGTTGCATCCGCGGGATACCCCGGGCGGCAGCAGGGGTGTCGGATGGCTTTTATGCCGCATAGGGTACGCGGTCGGGACGGCGGAGGCGAGTAGTTTTTAGCATTCTGCAGGCAACAAAAAACCCGGCCTGAGCCGGGTTTTTTTATTCAGTTCTCGGATTAACCGATGATCTGAATGTTTGCAGCCTGCTTGCCTTTCGGACCAGTGGTCACGTCAAAGGACACCTTCTGGTTCTCAGCCAGGGACTTGAAGCCCTGAACCTTGATCTCGGAGAAGTGGGCGAACAGGTCGTCTCCACCGCCATCCGGAGTGATGAAACCAAAACCTTTAGTGTCGTTGAACCACTTAACTGTACCAGTTGCCATTTCAGATAATTCCTATCAAATTGAAATACTTGAGTTTGCACTCAATTAAAGCGTGGGAATCAAAGATCACGAGAATGACAAACTTACGTACTGAAAAGTGCGCTTGCAGCCTACAACTCTATCTCTTGAAAACCTACGCGCTCACTCTGCGCCTTTCAGGGGGACAAGTCAAGACCTCAACAAGACCCCGTCACGGCGCGAATAAACGAAATTGAGTATACGACAGATTCAGGAAATGGCACGTCTTTCAAGATTTTTTTTCAGTAAGCCGGAAATGCCCGTTTTACGCGCCTTGCGTGGCGCGTCGATAGGGGTAGACATCCAGTACCTGGCCCGCGCGAATCTGCTCCTGCAGGCCTTGCCAGTAACTGGCATCGAACAGGTCGCCGTGCAATCTGGAGAACAGTCTGCGCTGGTGCAGATCGGCAAACAGGAAAACCGGAAACTCTTCAGGGAACACGTCATTTGGTGATACCGAATACCAGGGTTCCGACGCCATTTCCTGTTCCGGGTAAAGCGCTTCCGGAATGACTCGAAAGTTAACCTCGGTCAGATAACTGATTTCGTCGTAGTCGTAAAACACCACGCGGCCATGGCGGGTAACACCAAAATTCTTCAACAGCATGTCGCCGGGGAAAATATTGGCAGCGGCCAGTTCCTTGATCGCCTTGCCATAATCGAGCAAAGCGTCGTGAGTCTGCTGTTCGCTGGCATTTTCCAGATAGATGTTCAGTGGCGTCATGCGGCGTTCGGTCCAGCAGTGCCGGATCAGAATGGTATCGCCTTCCTCAATGACAGTTGATGCGGCGACCTCCAGCAGCTCCTGCAGGCATTCGGGGTCGAAGCGATCACGCGGAAAGCGAAAATCGGCAAATTCCTGGGTATCTGCCATGCGACCGACGCGATCGTGACGTTTAACCAGTCGGTATTTCTCGATGACGGTAGCCCGGTCGATGTTCTTCGAGGGGGCAAATCGGTCCTTGATAATCTTGAAGACCGTATTGAAGCCCGGCAGGGTAAATACGCTCATTACCATGCCGCGTACCCCGGGCGCCATGATAAACCGGTCATCCGAATTGGCCAGGTGGGCGATCAGCGAACGGTAAAACTCGGACTTGCCCTGCTTGTAGAAACCGATGGCGGTATAAAGCTCGGCCAGATGCTTGCCGGGCAGCAGGCGTTTCACGAAGGCGATCAGCTCACTGGGTACCGCACATTCGACCATGAAATAGGAGCGGGTGAAGGAGAAGATGATCGAAACGTCCGACTCATCGGTGATCACGGTATCGACGCTGATGCCCTGGTGCTCGCGGTTGACCAGCGGCAGTACAAAGGGCCATTGCTCCTGCTGGCTGATCAGGCGTCCGACCAGGTAGGCTCCCTTGTTGCGGTAGAACACACTCTGCACCATCTCGGCGGTCAGTCCGCGATCCATCTGCGCCCAGTCAGGCAGCCCCTGCTGCAGCTCACTGACAATCATCTCGACATCCCGGGTCATGTCTTCCCAGGGCACATCGAAGCTGTATTCACTGAGAATCTGGTGGGCCAGCCCCTGCAGCGATCCCTCGGAGATGAAGCCACGGGTCAGGGAGATGCGTGAGGGCGGGCGGCTAACCGGCCGGGTGCTGTGGACGAACATGGTTTCGTCGCTGATCTGGTCGTGCTGATGCAGGCTGCAGAATACCGAGTTGAACCAGGTCTCTGCGAGTTCGTCGTCAAAGCGCTGATCAATCAGGGTAATGTAGGAGAGGCGAATATCGGGCCAGGCCGCGACATTGCGCACCTGCTCGCCAAGTTCGGATGCGGCAAGACGTTCAGCGGTGTCCTGTACCTGTTCTTCGTAGGCGTTGATCCTCAGGGTAGAGGCTTCCTGAATGTCGTTCCAGCGGGCTTGCTCGAAGCGCGCTCGGGCGCCGGCGGTCAGGTCGCGAAAGATGCGACGGTAGCGGTCAAAGCCGGAAAGAATCTGCTGAGCTATCTGATCGGAAGCCTGGGACATGAGAGCGCCTGCGGGTAGGGGAGCGAATGCCCGCAGCATAGCCAGTCAGGGGCAGACTGGGAAGGGTGTGCTGCGATCCGCCGCACCGTGTCAGGGTGCGGCGGGCGCGGCTGTTACTGCACGGTTTCCTGATCGGTGAACAGGTCGCTGAACAGCATGGTGGACAGGTAGCGCTCGCCGGAATCCGGCAGGACGACGACGATGGTTTTGCCTTGCATCGCTGGCTCCTCTGCGACCCGCACTGCTGCCGCCATGGCCGCACCGCAGGAAATGCCGACCAGAATGCCTTCCTCGCGCATCAGGCGCAGCGCCATGTCCTTGGCTTCGTCATCACTGACCTGTTCAACGCGATCAACCATGCCCAGATCAAGGTTGGCAGGCACGAAGCCGGCACCAATGCCCTGGATCTTGTGCGGGCTGGGTTTGACCTCATCACCCTGCAGCGTCTGGGTGATTACCGGGGAGGTCGCCGGTTCAACCGCGATAGACGTTATCTTCTTGCCGCAGGTCAGCTTGATGTAGCGAGAAATGCCGGTAATGGTACCGCCGGTGCCGACGCCGGCGACCAGCACGTCAATGCTGCCGTCGGTGTCGTTCCAGATTTCCGGACCGGTGGTCTTTTCGTGAATGGCCGGGTTGGCCGGGTTCTCGAACTGCTGCAGCAGAATGTATTGCTCCGGGTGCTGGGTGGCCAGCTCCTGTGCCTTTTCGATAGCACCCTTCATGCCCTTGGCCGGATCGGTCAGTACCAACTCGGCACCCAGCGCCTTGAGTACCTTGCGGCGCTCCAGACTCATTGATGCGGGCATGGTCAGCACCAGCTTGTAGCCGCGGGCGGCTGCAACGAATGCCAGGCCGATGCCGGTGTTGCCAGAGGTTGGCTCGACAATGGTCATGCCCGGCTTCAGGCGGCCGCTGGATTCGGCATCCCAGATCATGCTTGCGCCGATACGGCACTTGACCGAATAGGCAGGGTTGCGGCCTTCGATCTTGGCCAGAATGGTCACGCCCTTGGGGCCGAGGCGATTGATACGAACCAGCGGCGTGTTGCCGATGGCCTGGGAGTTGTCTGCGAAGATGCGGCTCATGGCACGACTCCTTGTTGTAAATGCTGCAGGGCAGGGGGGGATCAGGCCAATCAGCCTATGCCGGGCGCCGGCACCCGTCAATGCGATGCGCGGTGCTTTCGGGGGCGGTGGTGGCGCAAATCTCGTCGCCAATAATGAAGGGGTATCAGCCAGCCTTTGGTTGTGCCATGTCGCGTTTACAGTGAAAATCGTCGCAAGCTATAGTGCTTGATCCATTTTTCGTGCAATGCCTGGTCTCTATTACACCGGGCTCCGGCCCAAGGAACACTCAGATGAAGTTCGAAGGTACTCAGTCCTACGTCGCAACCGACGACCTCAAACTGGCGGTTAACGCTGCCATTACCCTGGAACGCCCGCTGCTGATCAAGGGCGAGCCGGGCACGGGTAAAACCATGCTGGCCGAGCAACTGGCCGAGTCCATGGGCGCCAAGCTGATTACCTGGCACATCAAATCCACCACCAAGGCGCATCAGGGGCTGTACGAGTATGACGCGGTAAGTCGTCTGCGTGATTCCCAGTTGGGCGTCGACAAGGTGCATGACGTTGCCAACTACATCAAGAAAGGCAAGCTCTGGGAAGCGTTCGAGTCCGAAGAGCGTGCCATTCTGCTGATCGATGAAATCGACAAGGCCGACATCGAGTTCCCGAACGACCTGCTGCAGGAACTCGACAAGATGGAGTTCTACGTTTACGAGACCAATCAGACCATCAAGGCCAAGCAGCGCCCGATCATCATCATTACCTCCAATAACGAGAAAGAGCTGCCGGACGCCTTCCTGCGTCGTTGCTTCTTCCACTACATTGCCTTCCCGGATCGCGAGACCATGAAGAAGATTGTGGAAGTGCATTTCCCGAAGATCGAGCAGGCGTTGCTGTCCGAAGCCATGGATATCTTCTTCGACGTGCGCAAGGTGCCGGGCATCAAGAAGAAGCCGTCTACCTCCGAGCTGGTTGACTGGCTGAAGCTGCTGATGGCTGACCAGATTCCCGAGGCTGTGCTGCGTGACCGTGATCCGACCAAGGCGATTCCGCCGCTGTATGGCGCGCTGGTCAAGAACGAACAGGATGTCCAGCTGCTGGAACGCCTCGCCTTCATGACGCGTCGTCAGAACCGTTAAGAGGGAGGTGCCCGATGTTACTGGGCCTGTTCAATGAGATGCGGGCAGCCAAGGTACCGGTCTCGGTACGCGAGCTGCTCGACCTGATCAATGCGCTGAAGCACCACGTCGTGTTCGCCGATATGGACGAGTTCTACTATCTGGCGCGTACGGTCATGGTCAAGGACGAGCGGCACTTCGACAAGTTCGATCGTGCCTTCGGTGCCTACTTCAAGGGGCTGGAAAACCTCGACCAACTGATTGAGGCGATGATCCCCGACGACTGGCTGCGCAAGGAATTCGAGCGCATGCTGACCGAGGAGGAAAAAGCCAAGATCCAGACGCTCGGCGGTCTCGACAAGCTGATCGAGGAGTTCAAAAAGCGCCTCGAAGAGCAGAAAGAGCGCCACGAGGGCGGCAACAAGTGGGTCGGCACCGGCGGCACCAGTCCCTTTGGTTCCGGTGGCTTCAACCCTGAGGGTATTCGCGTCGGCGACGCCGGAAAGCGCCAGGGCAAGGCGGTTAAGGTCTGGGATCAGCGCGAATACAAGAACCTGGATGATCAGGTCGAGCTGGGGACACGCAATATCAAGGTGGCGCTGCGTCGCCTGCGCAAATTCGCGCGTCAGGGCGCTGCAGACGAACTGGACATTGACGGCACCATCGACCACACCGCCAAGGATGCGGGTCTGCTGAATATCCAGATGCGTCCGGAGCGGCGTAACGCGGTCAAGCTGTTGCTGTTGTTCGATATCGGCGGCTCGATGGATGCGCACATCAAGGTGTGCGAAGAGCTGTTCTCGGCCTGCCGTACCGAGTTCAAGCACCTGGAGTATTACTACTTCCATAACTGCGTCTATGAGTCGGTGTGGAAGAACAACATGCGTCGCACCAGCGAGCGCACCTCGACGCTGGACCTGCTGCACAAGTACGGTCCGGACTACAAGGTGGTGTTTGTCGGAGACGCGGCCATGGCGCCCTACGAAATCACTCAGCCGGGCGGCAGCGTAGAGCACTGGAACGAAGAGGCGGGCTACGTCTGGATTCAGCGCTTCATGGAAAAGTACAAGAAGCTCATCTGGATTAACCCGTACCCGAAGGATGCCTGGGAATACACCTCATCAACCAAGCTGATTCGCGAGCTGGTCGAGGACAAGATGTACCCCTTGACCCTGCAGGGCCTGGAAGACGGGATGAAGTATCTCAGTAAGTAGGCGGCGGCTTCGCCGCCGCAGCCGGAAGCTGTAAGCTATAAGCCACAAGCAGTCCCTGCAGGGGCTGTCTGTGGCGGCTGATTTGGCACATTCGCTTCCAGCTCCAAAACCAAACCCGGCACAGTGCCGGGTTTGGTTTTTAGCTTGCAGCTTGAGGCTTACAGCTCGTGGCTGCGGCAGCGAAAGCTGCCGCTTAGCCCAACTGCACCGCCGGCGCCTGCGGACGGTCGATGCTGACCTTCTCGGTGGGCGCCATTACGGTGGCGACACCATCCACAACCTGCTTGCCGTCCTGATTGATCACGCGGGTGGCGATTTTTACCCGGTTCTTTGGCAGTTTTTCCAGCACTTCCAGCTCAATGGTGATGTTGTCGCCCAGGCGTACCGGGCGCAGAAAGCTCAGTTCCTGGCCGATGTAGATGCTGCCCGGCCCCGGCAGTTCGCAGGCAATGGCGGCGGAGATCAGTGCGCCGGAGAACATGCCGTGGGCAATGCGACCCTTGAACGGGGTGGCTGCGGCAAATTCTTCGTCCAGGTGGACCGGGTTGACGTCGCCGGACACCGCAGCGAACAGCAGCAGGTCGCTCTCCTGTACCTGGTGGGCAAGGCTGGCCTTGTCGCCAATGTTGAGTTCGTCGTAAATGCGGTTTTCAAGCTTCTGCATGGCTGCGGCTCCGTTGCAGGGGGTGGGCAGGTGCCGGTCCAGCCAGCCGAGCAAATCGGAGATGACCTCATCCCGATTGATCTCATTGAAGGCTTCGTGCCGGGCACCCGGATAAAGCCGCAATTCTACCTGTGAAGGTCCGGCGGCGTGCAACCGTTGCTGCAGCTTTGCCAGGCCGTTTCCGGCGCTGACGGGGTCGCGCTCGCCGCCCAGTATCAGAATGGGCAGGTCGCGCCGTATCGACGCCAGTTGATCGGCTGTCGCAATACGTCCAAGCGCGTCGAACAGGCGCTGCCAGTAGTGACCACTGAGCACGAACCCGCAAAGCGGGTCAGCTACATAGCGGTCGACCTGAACAGGGTCCCGGCTGAGCCAGTCAAACGCAGTGCGGGGTGCACCGAAGGCGCGGTTGAAGCGACCGAACGAGAGTGTGCTCATGGTGTGTGCGGGCGCATCGGCACCACGCAAGCGGCTTTCCAGTGCTGCCATTACCTGGCCGATACGGCAGAGAATCCGGGGGTTGGCGTTGCTGCCGCTGAGCACTGCCAGATCGACGCAGTCGGAATGGGTGAGCAGCAGGCTTTGGACGACGTAGCTGCCCATGCTGTGCCCGAGCAGGATCAGCGGGTGCTCCGGCGCAGCGTCTCTGGCATGCCTGATCACTTGCAGCAGGTCGTTGGTCAATGCCTCCCAGCCGGCACCGGGGGTAAGTTGCCCACGAGCCAGTTCGGGCGTACTCAGACCGTGACCACGCAGATCCAGCGCCCATACCTTGAGGCCGGTGGCGTTCAGTTGTTCCGCCAGTGCCTGATAGCGTGCGCCGTGTTCGGCCATGCCGTGACAGATGACGACGCTGGCGCGCACTGGCAATGCGCTGGGCCAGTGGTGAATGTTCAGGCGGGCGCCGTCAGGTGCAGTTAACGCCAGGGTGGAGTAGGGCATCGGTCAGTCGTCCTGTGCTTGTTGTTCTTGTTGTTTACGGGCAGTCGCTGCAGGCATGCTAGTGCCCGCGGGAGGAGCGGTATTCACAAATCAAATGAAACACTCCAGCATTTTGTATTTGCGCAAAGCCCTGTTAGCTTTGAGCCACTTTATCAGTAGTGCCAAGAGCTTCAATGCTCAATCGATGCCAACGACTGGCGTCGCCAATATAAGAAACTGCACCACCGGGGAATAGGAGAATAACAATGGATGCGTCCTTCTGGGCTGACAAACGGCCGGCGGGGATTCCCAACGACATCGATCTGACACAGTACAGCTCGATTATCGACGTCTTTGACCAGGCTTGTGTGAAGCACGCCAAGTTGGCAGCCTTCAGCAACATGGGGGTCACCCTGACCTACGCTGACCTGGATCGTCTGTCAGCCGCCTTCGCCAGTTATCTCCAGCAGCACACCGACCTTGAGCCCGGCGACCGTATTGCCGTGCAAATGCCTAACGTGCTGCAGTTCCCGATTGCTGTTTTCGGTGCGATTCGTGCTGGACTGGTGGTGGTCAACACCAATCCGCTCTATACCGCCCGGGAGATGCGTCACCAGTTCCAGGACTCTGGTGCCAAGGCGCTGATCTACATGAACATGTTTGGGCATCTGGTGCAGGAAGTGCTGCCTGATACCGAGATCAAGTACCTGTTTGAGGCGCGCATGGGTGACATGCTGCCCGGTCTCAAGGGCATGCTGGTCAACGCTGCGGTCAAGCACGTTAAAAAGCTGGTCCCGGATTACTCGTTGCCGCAGGCGGTAGCGTTCAAGGCAGCACTCAAGCGCAGCAACGGCCGGCGCCCGAGCGGTGTTACCCGCACGCTGGACGACGTGGCAGTGCTGCAATACACCGGCGGCACTACCGGTGTTGCCAAGGGGGCCATGCTGACCCACGGCAACCTGGTGGCCAACATGCTGCAGGTGTACGCCAACATGCAGCAGCTCGACAGCAACGGCCAGAAGATCAACGGTGAGCCTGGCGAGGTGATCATTGCACCGCTGCCGCTGTATCACATCTTTGCTTTCACCGTGAACTGCATGTGCATGATGATCGCCGGGCACCATAACGTGCTGATCACCAATCCGCGCGATATTCCCGGCTTTGTCGCTGAGCTGAAAAAGTGGCAGTTCTCGTCGATTGTCGGCCTCAATACGCTGTTTGTCGCGTTGATGGATCATCCCGAGTTTGAAAAGCTGGATTTCTCTCGCCTTAAAAGTACCGGTTCCGGCGGCACCGCACTGGTCAAGGCCACCGCCGAGCGCTGGCAGAAAAAGACCGGCTGCGTCATTGGTGAAGGCTATGGCCTGACCGAGTGCTCGCCCGTTGTGACCTCCAGTCCGGGCGATGGTTTGGCGCGTCTGGGCTCGGTTGGCCTGCCGGCACCGGGCACAGCCCTCAAGGTCATTGATGAAAACGGCAACGAGCTGCCTATCGGCGAGCGTGGCGAGCTGTGCGTCAAAGGCCCGCAGGTAATGAAGGGCTACTGGAATCGCCCGGAAGCGACTGCAGAGGTACTGGATGCCGACGGCTGGTTCCGTACCGGTGACGTGGCGATCATCGACGAAGACGGCTTTGTGTCGATTGTTGACCGCATCAAGGACCTGATCATTGTGTCCGGTTTCAACGTCTATCCCAACGAGATTGAAGATGTGGTGGCTGCCCATCCCAAGGTCGCCAATGCGGCGGCCATCGGCGTGGAGGACGAGAAATCCGGCGAAGCGGTCAAGCTGTTTGTTGTGCCCAGCGACAAGAGCCTGACCGTTGACGAGCTCAAGGCATACTGCCGCGCGAATTTCACCGGGTACAAGGTGCCCAAGCATTACGAGATTCGTGAGTCGCTGCCCATGTCGGCGGTTGGCAAGATTCTGCGTCGCGAGCTGCGCGACCAGTAATCTTCTGCCTGCGAGGGTGACTCGCCGGTCACCCTCGCAGGCGCTCAAAGCCAAGCTTCATGCACTCTGGATGCCTGTCCGGGGTGCTGGTCTGCCTCTGGAAAAGCTGCTAGTCTTCGGGCTCTTTGGACCCTCGGGTGCGTCAAATAGACGCTTGCCGAGGGCCAGACTGAGTGTCGTGAAAAGAGTGCTGAAAGCACCAAAAGACAACCGAACATACGATAAGACAGCAGCAATACCTGTTCAGGAGCCGGCCTACATGCTTGAAAATTTCTGGAAAGACAAATATCCAGCGGGTGTTTCCCCTGAAATCGATCCCGACCAGTACCCCAACGTTCTCGCCGTTCTCAAAGACTCCTGCCAGCGCTTCGCCAACAAGCCTGCCTTTACCAACCTCGGAAAGACACTCACCTACGGTGACCTTTACACTCTCTCGGGTCACTTTGCTGCCTACCTTCAGAAGCACAGCGGCCTGCAGCCGGGCGATCGTATCGCTATTCAGATGCCGAACGTTTTGCAGTATCCGATTGCCGTGTTCGGCGCGATGCGTGCCGGCTATGTGGTAGTCAATACCAACCCGCTTTACACCCCGCGGGAAATGGAACACCAGTTCAACGACTCCGGCGCCAAGGCGCTGGTCTGCCTGGCCAACATGGCGCATATGGCAGAAGAAGTAGTGCCCAAGACCGGCGTCAAGCATGTCATCGTCACCGAGCTAGGCGATATGCTGCCTCCGCTCAAGCGCGTGCTGATCAATGCGGCGGTCAAGTACCTCAAGAAGATGGTACCGTCCTACAATATTCCGGGCATGGTCCGCTTCAACGATGCCATGGCCAAGGGACGCAGCCTGAGTCTGGCAGAAGCCAGTCCGGCGTCTGGCGACATCGCCGTGTTGCAGTACACCGGTGGCACTACCGGCGTTGCCAAGGGTGCGATGCTGACGCACCGCAACCTGGTTGCCAACATGTTGCAGGCCAAGGCGCTGATGGGCTCGAACATGATTGATGGCGAAGAAGTCGTGATCTGCCCGCTGCCGCTTTATCACATCTATGCCTTCACCTTCCACTGCATGGCGATGATGGTCAGCGGTAACCATAACGTGCTGATCACCAACCCGCGTGATATCCCGTCCTTTGTGAAGGAGCTGTCCAAGTTCCAGTTCACCGGCTTTGTTGGCCTCAACACCTTGTTCGTTGCTCTGTGTAACGATGCCGCTTTCCGTGCGCTGGATTTCAGCAGGTTCAAGGTCACCCTGTCCGGTGGTATGGCGCTGCAACTGGCTACCGCCGAGCGCTGGAAGCAGGTTACCGGGTGCGATATCTGTGAAGGCTTTGGCATGACCGAAACCAGCCCGGTTGCTACGGTTAACCCGATCAGCAACATCCAGCTGGGCACCATCGGTATTCCAGTACCGTCCACCCTGTGCAAGGTCATCGATGAAGACGGCAACGAGCTGCCGCTGGGTGAGCGTGGCGAGCTGTGCGTCAAGGGCCCGCAGGTAATGAAGGGCTACTGGCAGCGTCAGGAAGCAACCGATGAGATCCTGGACGCCGAAGGCTGGCTGAAAACCGGTGACATTGCGATCATTCAGGAAGACGGCTACTTGCGCATTGTTGACCGCAAGAAGGACATGATTCTGGTATCCGGTTTCAACGTGTACCCGAACGAGCTGGAAGATGTCATGGCGACCCTGCCGGGCGTGGTGCAGTGTGCTGCCATTGGCGTGCCGGACGAGAAATCGGGCGAAGCGATCAAGGTGTTCCTGGTCAAATCTGCCGACTCGACCCTGACCGAGAAAGACGTGATCGCCCATATGCGCAGCAGCCTGACTGCTTACAAGGTGCCCAAGCACGTTGAGTTCCGCGACGCTCTGCCGACCACCAACGTCGGCAAGATCCTGCGCCGCGAACTGCGTGACGAAGAGCTGAAGAAACTCGCCAGCCAGTAAGCTGCACCGGTCGCTTCGATTTTGCGACAATACAGCCCCGCCCGGCACTGCCGGGCGGGGTTTTTTAATGCCAAGGATCAACCATGTCAGCCAAGCACTCCAATGCACCCGATTTTTCCCAGGTCATGGCCAGCGATCGTCATCGCCTGCAGCAGCAGTTTCAGCGCCTGCCCAAGGACGATCAGGGCAAGGCCGCTGCAGCCTGGCTGGAGCGCTTTAACGCTTCAAGCGAGAAGGTGGCCGAGCGCGCCCGGCTGATCCCGAAGATCATTTACCCGGACGCGCTGCCTATTGCCGACAAGCGTGAGCAGATCAAGGCCGCTATTGCCGACAATCAGGTGGTGGTGATCGCCGGCGAGACCGGCTCAGGCAAGACCACCCAGTTGCCGAAGATCTGTCTGGAACTGGGGCGCGGCACCCACGGTGTGATCGGCCACACCCAGCCGCGGCGACTGGCTGCGCGCAGCGTGGCATCGCGGATTGCGGAAGAGCTGGGCACGCCGCTGGGTGAGCTGGTCGGCTATCAGGTGCGCTTTACCGATCAGACCTCAGAGCGCTCGCTGATCAAGCTGATGACCGACGGCATTCTGCTGGCCGAAACCCAGAATGACCGTTACCTCACCCGCTATGACACCCTGATCATCGACGAGGCGCACGAGCGCAGCCTCAATATCGATTTCCTGCTGGGTTACCTCAAGACCATCCTGGCCAAGCGGCCTGATCTGAAGGTGATCATCACCTCGGCAACCATTGATCTTGAGCGGTTCTCGGCCCATTTCGACAATGCGCCGGTGATTGAAGTGTCCGGTCGTACCTACCCGGTGGATGTCTGGTATCGGCCGCTCAGCGCCGAACGGGACGAAGAGGGCAACACGGTCGAGGAAGACCTCAGCATCGACCAGGGCATCGTTGCCGCGCTGACCGAGATTCAGCAGTTTGAGCGCAGTCAGGGCAAGTCGCCGGGTGACGTGCTGGTGTTTCTGCCGGGCGAGCGGGAGATTCGCGATACCGCCGAGTACCTGCGCAAGGCCAACCTGAAGCACACCGAGATTCTGCCGTTGTATGCGCGGCTGTCGGCTGCCGAACAGCAGAAGATTTTTTCCTCCCATGCCGGGCGGCGTGTGGTGCTGGCAACCAACGTGGCGGAAACCTCGCTGACGGTGCCGGGCATCGTTTATGTGATTGACCCGGGCGAGGCGCGCATCAGCCGCTACAGTCCGCGCTCCAAGGTGCAGCGGCTGCCGGTGGAAGCTGTCTCGCAGGCCAGTGCCAACCAGCGCAAGGGCCGGTGCGGCCGGGTTGCCCCCGGTATCTGTGTGCGGCTGTTCAGCGAGGAAGACTTCCTCGCTCGCCCGGAGTTCACCGACCCGGAGATTCGCCGCACCAACCTGGCCTCGGTCATTCTGCAGATGCTGCATCTGCGCCTTGGCCGCATCGAGGATTTCCCGTTTATCGAGCCGCCGGATGGCCGGGCCATCAGCGACGGTTTCACCTTGCTGCAGGAGCTGGGCGCGGTCGATCGCAGCGGCGCAATGACTGACATCGGTCGCCAGCTGGCGCGCCTGCCGGTTGATCCGCGCATTGGTCGGATGTTGCTGGAGGGGGCTCGTCAGGGCTGCCTGGCCGAACTGGCGGTGATTGCCAGCGCGCTGGCTGTGCAGGATCCGCGCGAACGTCCGCTGGAAAAGCAGCAGGCAGCCGATCAGGCCCATGCCCAGTGGAACGAGGAGGGCTCGGACTTTGCCGCCTTCCTGAATCTGTGGAACGGTTTTGAGAGCCAGCGTCAGGCACTGACCCAAAGCCAGCTGCGCAGCTGGTGCCGTCGCAATTTCCTGAATTATCTGCGTCTGCGTGAGTGGCGCGAAACCCATCGGCAGATTCGTCTCACCTGCCGCGACATGGGACTGGAAGAAAACAAACAGCCTGCGTCCGGCGAGCCGATACACAAGGCGCTGCTCGCGGGTCTGCTCAGCCACCTCGGCAACAAGACCGAGGAGGGCGATTATCTCGGCGCACGGCAACGCCGCTTCCTGCTGCATCCGTCCTCGGGTCTGGCGAAGAAAAAGCCGGCCTGGGTGATGGTCGCCGAGCTGACCGAAACCCGCCGTCTGTATGGTCGGCTGGCGGCAAAGATTGATCCGGTGTGGGTCGAGCCGCTGGCGGCGCATCTGGTCAAGACCAGTCACAGCGAGCCGCACTGGGAGAAAAAGCGCGGTCAGGTCGTGGCCTTTGAACAGGTCTCGCTGTACGGCCTGATCATCGTGCCAAAGCGCAAGGTGCACTTCGGCCCGATTGATCCGGTTGTCTCGCGCGAACTGTTTATTCGCCACGCGCTGGTGGCAGGCGAGTGGCACGGCAGGGCGGCCTTCAACAAGGCCAACCAGCAGTTGCTCAGCCAGCTGGATGAACTGGAAGCCAAGGCACGCAAGCGCGATATCGTGGTGGACGAGGAAACGCTGTACCGCTTCTTTGATCAGCGCATCCCCGAGAACATCTACCAGCTGGCGAGTTTCGAGCGCTGGCTCAAGCGCAGCAGCGAGACCGATCCCAAGCTGCTGCACATGACCCGCGATGACCTGCTGCAGCGCGAGGCCAATGATGTCAGCGCCGATCTGTACCCGGATCTGCTGCGCTGGGAGAGTGTGGCACTGCCGCTCAGCTATCACTTCGAGCCGGGCCATCCGGCAGATGGCGTGACCGTGCGTATTCCTGCTTCGCTGCTGCGGCGTATCGACCCGCAGCGGCTCGACTGGCTGGTGCCCGGGCTGTTGTTCGACAAGTGCGTGGCGCTGGTGCGTGGTTTGCCAAAGGCCATTCGTAAGAACTTTGTCCCGGTGCCGGACTTTGTCCGCGCCGCGCTGGAGCGCATGCCGTTTGCCGACGGCAGCCTGACCCAGGCGCTCGGCCGCGAGCTGACGCGCATGACCGGTGTGCGGCTGGATGACGATGCCTGGGCTGATGTGGAGCTGGAAGACCATCTGCGCATGCGTATCGAGGTGGTCGATGCGGTCGGTAAGCCGATCTGTGCCGGTCGCGATTACAGCGCGTTGTGCGCCCAGATTGACGGTCTGCCGCTGCAGGCCGCGATGCCAGTTGCTGAAGACAAGCCCAAGGCGCCCGCCCAGGTGCCCGGCAGCTATGCGTTGCCGGAAACCCTGGTGCGCAAGCAGGCGGGTATTGCCGTCAACTTCCATCCCGCCTGGGTGGAGCAGGGCGAGGACGTGGTCGAACAACTGTTTGATGTGCCGCAGGTCGCGTTGCGTGAGCATCGATTTGGCATTCAGCGCCTGCTGCTGCAAAGTCCTCAGTTGAACGAGCAGGCGCGTTACCTGCGCCAGAAGCTGACCACCCTCAAGGACGCAGCCATCTACTACCGTGACCTGGGCACCCAGAAGCAGTTGACCGATGATGTGCTGCTGGGCGCGATTGATCGGGTGTTTTTGCCTGCCGGGGCACCATTGCCCCGCGATGCCGAGACGTTGGCTGCGCTGATCGAGGCCGGCCGCGGCGACTGGGTGCCGGCGTGCGAGCAGCTGGCGAGTCAGGTGCTGGCGATCCTCAAGCAGTGGCACGGGCTGCGCAAGCGCTTCAAGGGTAAGGTCGAACTGGCCCACGCGCTGGCCATGAACGATGTTCGCGAGCAACTGTCTGAACTGGTCTTCCCGGGCTTTGCGCGGCAGGTGCCGGGCGAATGGCTGAGCCAGTACCCGCGGTATCTGAGTGCGATCGAGCAGCGCCTCGACAAACTGCCGGGTCAGGTGCCGCGTGATCGCGCCTGGACCGATGAGCTGCAAGGTTACTGGCAGCAATACAAGGCCTTGAGTGAGCGCTTCCAGCGCGAAGGTCGCTGGGACCCGAGACTGGAAGAATGGCGCTGGATGCTGGAGGAGTATCGGGTGTCGCTGTTTGCCCAGCAGCTTGGCACGCGGATGCCGGTCTCGGGCAAGCGGCTGGCAAAACTGTGGCGGGAAATAACCGCCTGACAGCACGGCTGACAATGCACGGCGTGACGGGGTGACTGGAGTGATCGAGCCTATTCGGGTGGCAAGTGACAACGGCGGCCAATTGCAGCTGCAGCGCCTGGGCGCAGCGCCAACGTCGGGGCCTGTGGTCCTGTTGCTGCATGGTGCCATGTCCGACAGTCGGGTATTTTTGCCTGCCGAACACGGGCTGGCCCGTTATCTTGCGGAGCAGGGCTGCTGCGTTTACGTTGCCGATCTGCGCGGCCACGGTGACAGTCAGCCCGCGCTCGGTGGGCCGCAGCCGATTCGCATGTGGGACCTGTTGCAGGCCGATATTCCGGCCCTGCTTGAATGGCTGCGTTCCGAACACCCCGATCAGCGGCTGTTTGTCGTCAGCCACGGCTGGGGTGGCGTGTGGCTGGCGGCAGCGTTGATCCGCAAGCCCCAGTTGCTGGCCTCGATCTGCGGGCTGGTGCAGCTCGGCGTGCGCCGTCGAGCGCTGGCCGGTGGCCGTTTTACCCGCTTTGCCCGGCGCTGTATCTGGGGGGCGTTGGCGTCTGTTGCCGGTCGGTTCAAGGGGCGCATCCCGGCCTGCTCAATGGGACTGGGCAGTCACGATGAGAGCGTCGATGTTCACACCGTTTGCCTGGCCTGGGAGCGCGGCGAATGGCGTGATCTTGAGGATGGTTTCGACTATGCTAGCGCCTTGAAGAGTCTGGCGTGGCCCCCCAGCCTGTATCTGGCTGGCGATCGTGATCGCGTGTTGGGGCACATGCAGGATGTCAGACGGTTTGCCCACGAGTTGGGCAGACATGATGCACAGGTAATCTTGCTGGAAAAGGGCCGGGGTTGCTCGCGCCATTACGGGCACACCGATCTGCTCACCCATCCGCAGGCAGAGCAGGATCATTTCCCGCTGATTGCCGACTGGCTGGCTCAGCGCCAGCAACCTACGCACACACAAGAGCTGTTCCCTCGCTGTAGCGCAGCGGACGTTGAGGGGGCGGCGTACATTACATCAGAAGAGGACCGACCGTGCACAGAGTCGTGATCAGCGGAACAGGTTTGTTTACCCCGTCCGAGAGCATCAGCAATGAAGAGCTGGTTGCCAGTTACAATGCCTACGTAGAGCGTTTCAACGCTGAGAATGCCGCAGCTATCGAAGCCGGTAGCGTTGAACCCCTGGCGTGCTCCAGTACCGAGTTTATCGAGAAGGCATCGGGCATCAAGGCTCGCTATGTCATTAACAAGAGCGGCATCCTGGACGTGGATCGCATGGTTCCTTCCATTCCCGAGCGCAGCGACGACGAACAATCGCTGCTGTGCGAGATGGCCGTGAAGGCTGCCCATCAGGCGCTTGAAGCTGCGGGTCGCACACCGGCTGATATCGATGGCGTCATCGTTGCCTGCTCCAACCTGCCGCGCGCCTATCCGGCACTGTCGGTTGAAGTGCAGGAAGCACTGGGCATCGAGGGTTTCGGGTTCGACATGAATGTGGCCTGCTCCTCGGCCACCTTCGGTATTCAGAATGCAGCCAATACCGTTGCCCTCGGTCAGGCCCGCGCCGTGCTGATGGTCAACCCTGAAGTCTGTACCGGCCACATGAGTTTCCGCGATCGCGACAGCCATTTCATCTTTGGTGATGCCTGCACCGCGGTGGTTATCGAGCGCGCCGAAGATGCGGTCTGCGAACACCCTTACGAGATCCTTGGCACCAAGCTGCTGACCAAGTTCTCCAACAATATCCGCAACAACTTCGGCTTCCTCAACCGCTGTGACGAGTCCGGCATCGGCGCGCGCGACAAGCTGTTCATGCAGAACGGTCGCAAGGTGTTTCGCGACGTATGCCCGATGGTCGCCGAACTGATCGGTGAGCACCTGACCGAAACCGGTCTCGCTGTTGCCGACGTCAAGCGCTTCTGGCTGCACCAGGCCAACCTCAACATGAACATGCTGATCGCCCGCAAGCTGCTCGGTCGTGACCCCAGCGTAGAAGAAGCGCCAGTGGTGCTTGACCAGTACGCGAACACCAGTTCTGCCGGTTCGATCATCGCGTTCCACCAGCACCAGGCTGACCTGCCGGTCGGCAGCCACGGAGTGATCTGCTCCTTCGGCGCGGGTTACTCCATCGGTAGCGTCATCGTCCGCAAGGGCTGATCCGTGTGACCGACGAGCAGGATCTGATTCAGCGCCTGCTCGCCGGAGAACAGGGCGCGTACCGTCAGCTGGTATCCACTTACCAGGGGGGCATGCGGGCGGTCGCGACGGCGATTGTCGGAATCGCCAATGCCGAAGAAGTGGTGCAGGAAAGCTGGCTTGCGGTCGTGCGCAACCTCAACGGGTTTGCCGCGCGCTCAAGTCTCAAGACCTGGCTGCTTACCATCACCGCCAACACCGCAAAGTCGCGCCTGCGCAAACAGCGTCGCGAGGTCCTGCTCGACGACCTGACTGGGCCGCATGGCTCCATCGACGACCGACGCTTTGCATCTGACGGGCACTGGGCCGGGGAGCTGCCGCTCTGGCACAGCGACTCACCCGAAGCATTGCTTGACGAGCAGGCATTGCGTGATTGCCTCGAACATACCCTGAACTCGCTCTCCGAGCTGCAGCGCAGTGTGTTGCTGCTGCGTGAACGGCAGGGGCTCGAATTAACCGACATTTGTAACCTGCTGGACATCTCGCACTCCAATGTCAGGGTGCTGCTGCATCGCGCCCGTCTGAGTGTATTTGCGACGCTGGAGCATTTTGAGGTAACGGGCGAATGTTGACGTGCAAGGAGCTGGTTGGGCGGTCAAGCGATCTGCTGGATGGCGAGCTGAAGTTCAAGCAGCGCCTGGCGGTTGCGGCGCATCTGGCTGTCTGTCTGCGTTGCCGACGGTTCATTCGCCAGCTGCGGCTCAGTCAGCGGGTCATCCGCCAGCTGCCAGACGCCGATGTGGCGGAGCTGGACGCGTTGATCAAGGCAATGCAGGCGGTTCGCCGCGACCATCACTGACTCGTCAATCAGCGCTCGTACGTTTCCGACGGGTGTCGGCCGCGTCATCCTCGACTGCTCTGAACCCCTCTATCTCGATGCTTTCAAGGTAAAGCTGTTTCCGTCTTCCTGGCGGATGTGCTGCGTACGGAAAAAGTTCCCCTGTCATCGAATGTTCATGTCCGCGCAACTGATCTGAAATATGGCGCTGCCAGTATTCCCTCCAACACCGGGCGCCGCCCCATCCGGCGAGCCCCAATGTGTTGTTTCACTGTCAACGCAAAACATAACTGAGGGAAGACTCAATGACTCTGCGCAAGCACTTCGCTGGATTCGCCGTAACCGCACTGGCTGCCGCCATTCCGGCAGTCGCCATGGCCGATGTAAGCATCTACGGCCGCGCCCACGTATCCGTCGATTTCCTGGATGACGGTGCGGACTACTCCGAAACCAACCTGTCCAGCAACTCTTCCCGTCTGGGCTTCAAGGGTGACCACGAGATCAACCCGAACCTGACTGCCTTCTTCCAGATTGAGCAGCAGATCGACTTCGGTACCGACAACGGCAGCTCCTTCAACACCCGCGATACCTTCGTCGGTCTGAAAGGCAACTTTGGTTCCGCTCGCATGGGTCGTTTCGACAGCCCCTTCAAAGCAGCTCGCGGCCCGGCCAACCTGTTCGGCGATCAGGTCGGCGACATGCGCAACCTGACCCGCGTTGGCAACGCCCGTTTCGACGAGCGTTATGACAACACCCTGGAATACACCACGCCGGACATGAACGGCTTCTTCGCCAAACTGGGCTACTCCGTTCAGGAAAGCACCGTCAATGAAGACGACACCGACGACAGCGTGATCAGCGGCTCCCTGAACTATGCTGGTGACGCCCTGGAAGCGGCTCTGGCGTACGAAGCTGCCGACGAAGACACCGGCCGTGGCGAGCGCGACGGTATCCGTGCTGCCGCTGCCTACAAGATCACTGACGGCTTCAAACTGGTTGGTTTCTACCAGACGGTCGACTACACCAACCCGGCAGCGACTCAAGCTGTTCAGGACGCACTGACCTCCGACACTTACGGTCTGGGTGGCGAGCTGAAAGTCGGTTCCGCTACTGCGCTGAAAGCCATGTGGCTGACCCGCGACTCCGATGCCGACAACTTTGACAGCGACATGCTGGCTGTAGGTATCGAGCACAAGCTGGACAAGGCTGTTCGTGTCTACGCCAACTACGCCATGGTTGAAAATGACGAGAACGTTGCTCTGACTCCCTGGAGCCAGGCACGTACCGCCAACCCGGCTGGTGCACTGGGCGAAGATGCAACCGGCTTCTCGGTAGGCCTGCGTTACGACTTCTGATCCCGTCACCTGGCAGGACCGAAGTAACCCGAAGCCGGACTGTTTGAGAAAACAGTCCGGCTTTGTCATTAAAGTGAAACCCTGCAGTCTTAATCTCGTCGCCAGGTGGTCATAAAGTGTGATCACGACCGGATCTCAATGTTCACTTGTGCCAGGAGTTTTATCCCATGCGTCAACTGCTCTGTCTCGCCGCCGCCGCGCTGCTGTCCGCTTGCGCCCAGCAGGCTCCCGTCAAACTGTACTCAGGCGCCGAACAGCCTGCTTCGCAGGTCCTGGTTGTTGAAATGCCCAACACCCTTGAGGTCCTCAATATCAACGGTCAGCCTGCGCCGGAAGCCAATCGCATGGTCGGCAACAACCTGCGTCAGCTGGAGCTGCAGCCGGGCAAGTACCGCATCAATGCGTACTTTGAAAACGGCTACGACGTGGGTGGCGGTCTGAGCCACGAAATCGTCCGTACCCGCAGCGCGACCTTCACCATCGACGGTCAGGCCGGCGAGGTATGGCGCATTGAGTTCGATGAGCCGGGCAACCTGAAGCAGGCTCAGGAAATGGAAAATAACTTCGAAGGCGTTGCCGTCAACACCCGCACCGGCGAGCGTGTTGCCAGCGAACCGGGTCCGCGTTATGTGTCGCTGCTGGGCGAAATGTTCGGTTCTGGCACCATGGTCGCCACCCGGGATCACGGTATCGCTCCGATTGGCGCGGCTCCCCAGGCTACCGCGCAAGTGCCGATGGCCGTGCCGACTCCGTCGCAGGCTGCTGCGCCAGCCCAGACGCTGCCGCATGACGCATCGACCCTTGCTACCTTGAAGCAGATCTACCTGATGCTCAGCCCGGAAAGCCGTGACGCCTTCCTCGAATGGGCCGCTCAGTAATCGAGTAACACCCCGTAGGCTTGTGTGCTGCACCTTATTCCCCGCTCACGCGGGGATTTTTTTGTGCATGTGCCAGTGGGTGGTCAAGCGCGCAGCCGCACCATGCGGCGCAACCGCGCGGACACGCCTGCGGCTTAGTCCGCCCTACGGGTGCCCGGTATCGACGCTGGTGGTCGCAACCCGCCCGCGTAATCATTTTTTGGGCATGGGCCGGTAGGGTGGTCAGCGCGCAGCGTTGGCCACGCGTAGCCCGACCGCGCGACGCAAGCGCGCGGACACGCCTGCGGCTTAGTCCGCTCTACGGTTGCTCGGCATCGATGGCTTGCTGTACCTGGCGGTAGAAGGCCAAACGGTCCTTGCCCTGGGTGCCGCCTTGCCTGTCGGTGGCTTGTGGCCAGTTGCTGTTGGCGGCGATGACCAGCTGGCGGTTCGGGTCAATAAAGATGCTCTGACCGAAAATGCCCTGGGCCATGTAGGCGCCGTCGTCGAGGGTCCACCACTGATAGCCGTAGCCACGGCCGGGTACGCCAATATCCACCTGTTTGTGGGTAGCCTCGGTGATCCAGCCGTCGGGCAGTACCTGCTTGCCGCCGGCGATGCCACCACCGAGCATGAACAGGCCGAAGCGGGCGTAGTCCCGGGTGGCGGCCTGCACACAGCAGCCGCTGATCTCATGGCCGGTGGAGCCGAGCAGCCAGGTGGCGTCCTGCTGCATGCCAAAGGGCTTCCAGACCTTTTCCGACAGATACTCGGCCAGTGGCTTGTTGGTGGCCGAGCTGGCGAGCACGCCAATCAGGTTGGTCTCACCGGTTTTGTACACCCACTTGGTGCCGGGTTCGGCTTCGGCTGACAGCTGGCGCATATAGCTGACTGTCACGTCCATGCCGGGCTCGGCTGTGTGCGAGTTGAAGCGGGCTACGTCCGAGTTCGGGTCGGCGTAGTCCTCGTTCCAGGCGACACCTGAGGTCATGGTCAGCAGCTGGGCTATGGTCACGTTGTCGTACGCTGAACCCTTGAGGTCCGGTATGTAGTCCGACACCATGTCGTCGATGCTTTTGATGTAGCCGTCCTGAATCGCGGCGCCGATCAGTGTCGAGGTAAATGACTTGGCGACCGAAAAGCTGGTCCAGCGCCCATCCGGGCCAAAGTCCATGGCGTACTTTTCGAGCCGTACCTTGCCGTTATGCACGATGATCAGTGCCGCGGCGCGCTGGGCGTCCATGTAGGCATCTACGTCCACACCCACATCCAGCGGCGCGCCGTTGGGCAGGGGGTATACGTTGTCACCCGCCTCGATTACCCGGGAGTCGCTCAGAACCGGCAGGCGATCCAGCGCCCTGAAACCGGCATCGCGCTGATCGTCGGACCAGAACAGCACATTGGTGCTGGTTGGCAGGTTCAGCGCCAGTCGGCGCATATCCTGGTCGGCCGTGACCCAGAAAACGCCGCAGGCGATTGCCAGCAGCACAATGATCGAAAGGATCCCTTTTTTCATGCGTGTACTCCATCTTTTATTGTTGTGGGCATAACTTACGGGAGTTGCGTGCAGGATGGGGGATTGCGCCGGCTGCATAAGCCCGCGTGATTCGGCAGCCGTCGCTTGCTAAATACCTGTGTGCGGCAGCCGAACTGGCCGCAACGGGGTCAGTCCTGCGGCGCCTTGGCTATCAACTCGCGCTGCACGCGCACCGCCGTGCGCTTGGGCCGCACTTCCAGACCACGGCCTTCCAGGTGCGCGCGGGTAAAGGCGGCACCAAACAGCAGGATCATCGAGGAATAGTTCACCCAGAGCAGCAGCAGGGCCAGCGAGCCGGCAGCGCCATAGGCCGACGCGGTAGCTGAGTAGGCCAGATAGAGTGCAATCAGGGAGCGGCCGGCGGCGAACAGTACTGCTGTAATAAAGGCGCCTACCAGCACATCACGCCACGACAGCAGCACATCCGGCAGAATCTTGAACATCGCCGCAAACAGCAGCGTGGTCAACGCCAGAGACAGGCAAAACTCCATCGCCACCATGGCCGGTGCCGGAACGGGCAGCCAGCTGTCGGCAAAGGCCATTACTGCACTGAAGGCGACAGACAGCGTCAGCGACACCAGCAGAATAAAACCGATAGCCAGAATCAGGGTCAGCGACAGCAGGCGACTTTTGATCAACAGCCAAAGGTTGTTACGCGACGGGCGCGGTGCCACGCCCCAGATCTGGTTCAGCGACTGCTGCATCTTGCCGAACACCGTGGTTGCACCAACGATGGTCGCCAGAATGCCAATCAACGCCGGCCAGATGCCGCTCTGATCTATCTGCGAATTGGCCACCGCCGTTTGAATAACCCCCGCCGCCTCAGGCCCGATAGTGCCCTCAAGCTGCGCAAATAGCTGCCCCTCTACCGCGCGCTCACCCAACACAAACCCCACCAGGGCCACGACCACCACCAGCACCGGCGCAATGGAAAACACCGTGAAAAACGCCAGAGCCGCGGCATAGATAAAGGCCTGGCTTTCCAGCCAGTTCTGCACCGCGGAGCGGAAAATATCGAACCAGTGTCTGATCATAGGGCGCTACTGCCGTGGGAACCGAAAGCCATTGTCGAGAAAGCCTTATGTCGCTGTTGTTGTGTGGGTCAGGGGCATTGTAGACATGCGCGGCGGATTGGGGCCAGCGGCTGGGGGCCAGGATGCCGACTTTGCACAGCCAGCACTATCGCTGTTAGTAGTCTTTGGCTTGGGTGTCGGCTGGCATGGCCCAGAGGTGGGCGGCGACCAGGGCTTTCCAGGAGCCGAACTGGGTGAGCCATTGTTGGGTAAAGGCTTGGTCCGGTGCTTCGGGCAGGTTGAGCAGTGCGCCGAGTCGTTTGCGCACGACGACGTCGCCGTGCATGGAGCCGTCGAGTACGCCGTAGCCGCGCAGCAGGATATAGCTCTGGGTCCAGGGGCCGATGCCTTTGATGCTGGCGAGGCCTTCGGCAATAGCTGCGGCGGGTGACGGGGTGGTGGCGGCCCAGGTGTCCAATGGCAACTGGTTGCTTTCTACTGCCTTGGCCAGGCGTATCAGGGTGGCGGCTTTGCTGGCGGACAGGCCGCAGCTGTGCAGGTCGTCTGGTGTCGCGCCCAGCAGTGCGTCGGGTTGGGGGTGGCAATGCATGCCGTTGGCCAGTGGCGTACCCAGTGCACGAATAACGCGGCGGCGTACGGAGATGGCGGCATCGACGCTGATCATCTGGCCGATGACCGCCCAGCAGGCGGCTTCAAACGGGCTGGCGCTCTGCGGCATGCGCAGGCCGGGTGTTTGCCTGAGCAGTCGGGCGATCTCGGGGTGCGCGCCGTGGGCAATGCGCAGGCCGTCGATATCCTGATTCAGGCCGAGCAGGTTGCGCAGGTAATGCAGGAGCGCAGTGGTGTCGGGTTCTGCAATCGACAGCTGGGCCAGCACGCTGCCGGGTTCGCTGAAATCCAGTTGCAGCAGGGTGGGGTGGCCTTGCCAGTGCAGGGCCTTTTCGATGCGCTGGCCTGTTGTGCGTTCCGAGACCTGCTCGCGGTCACGGGCGTAGAAGCGCAGCACATCGGCATGACGATAGCCGGCGGGCAGGGTGAGGCGCAGTGCGGTACCGGGTTCAGTCATCCTTTGGGCCCTGCGCCTCGCGTTGCAGGAGCGCACGTTTGCGTTCTACGCCCCAGCGATAACCAGACAGGCTGCCGTCGCTGCGGACAATACGGTGGCAGGGCACGACGATAGCCAGCGGGTTGGCAGCGCAGGCGCCGGCTACCGCCCTTGCGGCGCTGGGCGAGCCCATGGCCTCGGCCAGCTCGGAGTAGCTTCGGGTCTGGCCGGGCGGGATGGCTTGCAGCGCCTGCCAGACGCGACGTTGAAAGGCGGTGCCGCGAATATCCAGCGGCAGCTGCTGCGCCTGGTGTGGTGACTCGATCAGCGCGACCACGGCGCCCAGCTGGTCGCCAAGGCCCTTATCGGGCGTGCACTGGGCTTTCGGAAAGCGTGCTCGCAGATCGGCTTCCAGCAGGGTGTCATCATCGCCCAGCAGGATCGAGCAGATGCCCTGTGCGCTGCGGGCGACCAGCACGCGGCCGAGCGGGCAGGGGCCGATGGCAAAACCGATCTGCTGCTTGCAGCCGCCCCGACGATAATCCGCCGCAGGCATACCGAGTTCACCGGGGGCTTCAGCGTAGAAGTGGCTGGTCGAGCCAAACCCCGCAGCGAAAGCGGCATCTGTCGCTGTTGGGGCGTCGGCAAGCCGTTGCAGCAGACGTTTTTGCCGCACGGCGCGGGCATACTCTTTGGGCGTCACGCCGGTTTCTCTGCGGAATTCACGTTGCAGGTGCCAGCGACTCAGCCCGGCTGCTTCGGCCAGGTGCTGCAAGGTTGGCGCCTGCTCGGCCTGCTCAATCAGGCGGCAGAGGCGGGTAATGCGCGCCTGCCGTTCGGCATGTGGGTCGTCATCCGGTTTGCAGCGCAGGCAGGGGCGAAAGCCCGCGGCACGGGCCTCGGTTGTGTTGTCGAAGAAACGCAGGTTTTCGGCGCGTGCGTGACGGGATGGACAGCTTGGGCGGCAATACACGCCCGTGGTGATCACAGCGTAGATAAAGCTGCCATCTGCGGCGGCATCTCGGGCCTGGATTTGCTGCAGGCGCTGCCGGGTCAGACTGTCTGGAGGTGTATGGATCATTGCCGTGTCTCGCCGAGGTGTCTGCTATCGATGTTGCCTGCGGCAGATCGGGGCTGCATCCGGTATCTTGCTACTGAATCGGCAGCCGGTCATCATCGGCTGCTGTGTCATTTGCCGGATGGGTTTTGCTCCATGGTGCCGAAACGCTTACGTTCGATCAATGATGTTGATGCTGCCAGCTGGGACGCTCTGCTCGCGGCGGACTACCCGTTTCTGTGCCACGGCTTTCTGCGCGCGCTGGAAGACAGCGGAGCGGTATGCGCGGCCTCTGGCTGGGAGCCTGCACACCGGGTGGTCGAGCAGGACGGTGAGCTGCTGGCACTGATGCCGCTGTATCGCAAAAGCCACTCCTGGGGTGAGTACGTGTTCGACTGGCAGTGGGCCGAAGCCTGGGAACGGGCGGGGCAGCGCTATTACCCGAAATACCTCAGTGCGGCGCCGTTTTCACCGGTGCAGGGGCCGCGTTTGATTGCGCGGGATCCGGCGGCGGCCGGTGCGCTGCTTGGCGGGCTGGATGCCGAGTTGCAGGCCGGTGAGGTGTCCAGCCTGCATCTGCTGTTCAATCTTGGCAGCGAGAACGATCTGTTGCAGGAGCATGGCTGGCTGCAGCGCCTGGGTTGCCAGTTTCACTGGTACAACCGCGACTACCAGTGCTTCGACGATTTTCTGGCCGCCTGCAACTCGCGCAAGCGCAAGAACTTTCGCAAGGAGCGGCAGGCGATTCGCGATCAGGGTATCGAGTTCCGCTGGCTGGCCGGCGAACAATTGGATGAAGCGGTCTGGCGGCAGTTCTACCCGTTTTACGCGGCGACCTATTACAAGCGCGGACAGGAGCCCTATCTGCCGGCTGAGTTTTTTATCTTGTTGAACCGTTACTGCCAGGCCAGCGTTCGCCTGCTGTTTGCCATGCAGGGTGAGCGGCCAGTCGCCGGCGCGTTGTTTCTCGTCGGTGGCGACACCCTGTATGGGCGTTACTGGGGCTGCCTTGAGGAGTTTGACCGCCTGCACTTTGAGACCTGTTTCTATCAGGGTATGGAGCGCTGTATTGCTGAAGGGCTAAAGCGGTTTGATGCTGGGGCGCAGGGTGAGCACAAGCTGGTGCGCGGCTTTGAGCCGGTGTTGACACAGTCATGGCACAAGCTGCAGCCGGGCCTGCATGGGGCGGTAGCGGATTTTTTGCTGCGCGAGCGCGCGGGAGTGAAAGCCTATCAGCAGGAGGCAATCAGCTACCTGCCATTCCGGCAGGCAGCTGAGTAGCGAGCTTACTCGGCGCCGTCTTCCAGGCGGGTGGCGCTGATGATGGTGACCGGGTTGACCGGGACGTTCTGGTGCCCGCTGCGGCTGGTGGTGGGTACCTTGCCGATGGTTTCAACAACCTGTTCACCGCTGACGACCTTGCCGAACACGGCATAGCCGAAGTCGCGTGAGCCGTGGTCGAGGAAATCGTTGTTATCCAGATTGATGAAGAACTGGCTGGTGGCGCTGTCGACTACGCCGGTGCGGGCCATGGCGAGGGTGTAGCGCAGATTGCGCAGGCCGTTGTCGGCTTCGTTCTTGATCGGGTTGCCGGTTTCACGCTGACGCATGTTGCTGTCGAAGCCGCCGGTCTGAATCATGAAGCCCGGGATCACACGGTGGAAAATCACGCCGTCGTAGTGGCCTGCTTCGACATAACGCAGGAAGTTGGCGGCGCTGATGGGTGCCTGCTCCTCGTTCAGCTCGACAACGATGTCGCCGAGGTTGGTGGTCAGTTGCACACGCGGGTTTTCGGCCAGCGCGGTGCTGCTGAGCAGCAGCAGGGTAGTGGCACCAATCAGGTGTTTGAGCATGGTTTGACTCCGTGGTCAGAGGGTGGAAAGGCCTGCCTGGGCAGGCTCTGTCGTTGTTGTTACGCGGCTGCTGTCGACCTGGCTCAGGAAATTCAGCAACAGCGTGTTGAAAGTGTCGGGTTGGTCAACCGGGGTAGCGTGCCGTGAATCGGCAATCACCTCAAGCCTGGCGTCGCCCATGCGACTGACGTATTCGCGCTTGAGTTCAACCGGGGTGTAATCCTGATCGGCGCTGACGACCAGCACCGGGCAACTGATACGGTCCAGCTGGTTACTGACGCCCCAGCCGACAATCGCCCGCAGTGACGCCAGATAGCTGCGTCGATGGTTGGCGGTCCAGCGCTGGATGAATGTTTGCCGATGGTTCACCTGCTCAGGCTTGGGGAACAGCAGGCGAGAGAGCCCCTTGGCGATGGTCGACATCGGTAATACGTGGGCGAAAAACAGGCGCTTGCCGGCCATCCATAGTTCCGCCGGGCGACGGGGGATGACCTCGGGTGCGCTATTGACGATGGTCAGACTGGCCGGCACCTCAGGAGCGTCCGTGGCGAGTTGAAAGGCGATCATGCCGCCCATCGACAGGCCGACGATGTGCGGCTTTTCCAGCCCCATTGCCTCGATGAAGGCCAGACAGTCCCGGGCGAACTGGGCTATCGAGTAGCCCTTGCCGGTTTTGTCGGTGCCGCCGTGGCCACGCATATCCAGGCATAGCACGCGGTAATGGGCGCTGAGCGCGGGTATCTGGTATTCCCAGTCCTGCTCGCTGGAACCAAGACCGTGCAGCAAGAGTACCGGCTGGCCCGAGCCCTGGTCGGTGTAATGGAATTCACAGTCGTTCAGTCGGATCTGTGGCATGGACGGCGTCCCTGACGAATAGAGATGGCATTCTATGCATGGACGTCCTGCCAATTGAAGTGCTGCGTCAGTCTGTCATCGAATGTTCAATGATCAGGTCGGCAAGAATGCGCGTGGCCGGGCCGACCGGGCGGTCCTTGTTGGCGTACAGGAACAGTGGTACCGAGCGGTTGGCGCCTTTCTCCAGCGGCAAGGCTTTCAGTTTGCCGTCGTTGATCAGGTGGCGTATCTCGTGGCAGGGCAGCCAGGCAAAGCCCAGGCCGCTGGCGACCATACGGGCGGCGGTGCCCAGACTGGCTACCGTCCAGCGTTGCTCGGCGCCAAGCCAGCCGGAATCCCTGGGCTTGTGCTGCCCCGAGTCGCGGATAACGATCTGCAGGTGGCCTTGCAGATCGTCATGGGTCAGGCTGCGCTGCAATTGGTGCAGCGGATGCTCGGGGTGGGCAACCGCGACGAAGTCGACCGAGTTGAGCTGTTGCGGCAGGAAGCCGGCGATGCTGAGCCCGGAAATGGCCAGGTCGGCGGAGCCATCAAGCAGGCAATCTTCCACGCCGGAGAGCACCTCCTCGCGCAGTTGCACCCGGCAGCCACGGCTTTGGGGCATGAACGCGCGCAGGGCACTGGCCAGCCGCTCGGTAGGGTAGGCGGCATCGACTACCAGACGCACTTCCGGCTCCCAGCCCAGCTCCATCTCGGTGGCCAGCATTTCCAGCTGACTGGCCTGTGACAGCAACTGGCGGGAGCGCCTGAGCAGCACCGTGCCGGCCTCGGTCAGCACCGCCTTGCGGCCCTCAATGGTCAGCAGCGGCACGCCCAGTTGTTCCTGCATGCGCGCTACCGTGTAGCTGACCGAGGACTGTGAGCGGTGCAGCGCCTCTGCTGCCTGGGCAAAGCCGCCGTGGTCGATGACCGCCTGCAGGGTGCGCCATTGTTCGAGGGTTACACGTGGTGCTTTCATCTTGCCATCCTCTGCCGTATCGTATTCGAGCGTGTTCGTTTCGGGGCACGCCCGACGCTTGCACGCGTCGTGCATCTGTATTGCCGCAAGGAGTTTTCGATGCGTTCTCTCGTCTCCGCCAGCGCACTGACCTGCCTGTTACTGCCCGCAGCTGCCCGGGCCTTTCCAATCGATCTGGAAGCGCATCTCGATGGGGTGACCATCGAAACCCGGACCACGGACATCAGTAATATCGCAACAGTGACGCTGCGTAATGCCGGGGCTAACACGGCTCTGTGCGAGGCGACGTTCGTCAACGGCCCGGAACGGCCTGCGCCGCGCCGGGTGCGACTGGCCGCAGGGGAGAGTACGGTGGTCAGTCAGTCTTTTCAGCGGGCTATCACTCGCGTCAGGGTCGATGTGCGCTGCAGCGCAAACTGAATATATCAATTTAGTCGATTGGTATTAGCGTATTTTTGCGCTTTTTTATCTTTTTATTGGTTCTATCATTGCGCCATCCTTTACCGAAAGATGGAGTCGAGCCATGAAAAAGATCCTTGTAGTGCAATCCAGTGCCCGTCAGGAAGGGTCGTTGACCCGCGAATACACTGCGCAGCTGGTGCGCCAGATTGAAGCGGCCAACCCCGGTTCCTGGGTAGTGACCCGCGACTTGGGCGCTGAGCCGATCCCCCACCTTGACGGTACCCTGCTTGGCGGCTGGATGAAGCCAGCCGAGGAACAGACTGAGGCGGAGCGGGCGGCCGCTGCCCGGTCGGCGCAGTTGATCGATGAGTTGCTTGCCAGCGATATCGTCGTGATTGGCTCTTCCATGTACAACTTCGGCATTACCTCTACCTTGAAAAGCTGGTTCGACCACGTTTTGCTGGCCGGGCGCACCTTCAAGTACACCGAAAATGGACCTGTAGGTCTGGCAGGTGATCGCAAGGTCTATGTGGTGACCGCCCGTGGTGGCCGCTATGCCGGTACGCCGATCGACTTCCAGGAGCCCTACATTCGTCAGTTGCTGGGCTTTATCGGCATTCAGGATGTGGAATTCGTCAACGTTGAAGGTCAGGCGTTGGGCGAAGAAGAGGCTGCCAAGGGCCGCGCTGAAGCGGATCAGGCTTTGGCTGCCATCGCCTGATAAAACGCAGGTAATAAAAAACCCGGCAATCAGCCGGGTTTTTTAATTTGGCTCCGCGACCTGGACTCGAACCAGGGACCCAATGATTAACAGTCATTTGCTCTACCGACTGAGCTATCGCGGAATGGACGCTGCGCACTTTACCAAAAAAATGATGGAAGTCAACGCCTTGAAGCCAATTGATCAATCAGGCGTGAAACTCACGCCTTCATGACCGCAGCCATTGCCTGGGCAACGGCGTCGATGTTGCTGTTATTCAGCGCCGCGACACAGATGCGGCCGCTGCCAACAGCGTAGATGCCGAACTCGTCTGCCAGGCGTGCCACCTGCTCCTTGCTCAGGCCGGAGAAGGAGAACATGCCACGCTGGCGCTGAATGAAGCTGACGTCCTGTTCGACGCCGGCTTCCTGCAGCTTCTGAACCAGGGCTGCGCGCATGTCGCGGATACGGTCACGCATCTCGGCCAGTTCTTCTTCCCACAGGGCATACAGCTCAGGGTTGGTGAGCACTGCTGCAACTACCTTGGCACCGTGGGTCGGCGGGTTGGAGTAGTTGGTGCGGATAACGCGCTTGAGCTGCGACAGCACCGGTGCAGTTTCTTCCTTGCTGGCGGTGACCATGGTCAGGGCGCCAACGCGCTCGCCATACAGCGAGAAGGATTTGGAGAAGGAGCTGGCAACCAGGAATGGCAGACCGGACTCGGCAAACAGGCGCACGGCAACCGCGTCGTCTTCGAGATTCTCGCCGAATCCCTGATAGGCGATGTCGAGGAACGGCACCAGCTGGCGACGGCCAACAACGTCGATGACCTTGGCCCAGTCAGCCAGGCTCAGATCGACACCGGTCGGGTTGTGGCAGCAGGCGTGCAGAATAACCACGGTGCCTTCGGCCAGCGCTTCCAGGTCCGCCAGCATGCCGCTCAGGTTCAGACCGTTGGTTGCCGGGTCGAAGTAGGTGTAGTCGACGACATCGTAACCAGCGGCTTCGAACAGCGCGCGATGGTTTTCCCAGCTCGGATTGCTGATGGCGACGGTTCGCTTGCCGGTCAGGCGATAAAGGAAGTCAGCACCCAGTTTCAGGGCGCCGGTGCCGCCGAGCGCCTGGGCAGTAATGATGCGGCCGGAGGAGAGCAGGGCGGAGTCAGCGCCGAACAGCAGCTTTTGCACCGCCTGATCGTAGGGTGCCAGGCCGTCAATCGGCAGGTAGGCGCGGGCGGCATGTTCGGCTACGCGGGCTTCTTCGGCGGCCTGTACTGCGCGCAGCAGCGGTACCTTGCCTGACTCGTCACTGTATACCCCAACACCCAGATTGACTTTGTTCGCACGGGTATCGGCGTTGAACGCTTCGTTCAAGCCAAGGATAGGATCACGCGGGGCCAGTTCTACCGGGGAAAACAAACTCATGATATGGGCAAACTCGATACAGGTGAATGTAGGGTGTCGGGCTATGCCAGGGGACTGCACTGAAGTTGCGGATTGACGAGGGTGGGTTGCTTTGCCCCGCCATCAGGGTTCTGTCAGTGCCATCTTAGCGGCCGTTCATTATAAGGAACTGATCAGATAACTCCAATCGGGTTCCCTTCGCGTTGCGCGTCTTTTTGCCGCGAATGCGCTCTCAAGGCAGACGACAGCTTTGCTGGTAGCGTCACTGCGAGGCAGTGACGGACGCGTTGGGGTTGTGTCGGGTATGATGTGCGATTGTCGTAATAGTGGGAGATCGTCGACCGTGTCTGAGTTCAATCTGCAAACCCGCTTTCAGCCCGCCGGCGATCAGCCGACAGCGATCGCTCAGCTGGTCGAGGGCCTCGAGGCAGGGCTGTCGCACCAGACCCTGTTGGGTGTGACCGGCTCCGGCAAGACCTTTACCATTGCCAATGTCATTCAGCAGATGCAGCGGCCGGCTATCATCATGGCTCCGAACAAGACCCTCGCTGCGCAGTTGTATGGCGAGTTCAAGGAGTTCTTTCCGCACAACGCGGTCGAGTACTTCGTTTCCTATTACGATTACTACCAGCCTGAAGCCTATGTGCCGTCCTCCGATACCTATATCGAGAAGGATGCCTCGATCAATGATCACATAGAGCAGATGCGGCTGTCGGCGACCAAGGCGCTGATGGAGCGCCCGGATGCCATCATCGTGGCGACGGTGTCGGCTATTTACGGCCTGGGTGATCCCGAATCCTACCTGCGGATGGTGCTGCATGTTGATCGCGGCGATCAGGTGGATCAGCGGACCTTGCTGCGCAGGCTGGCCGAGCTGCAGTACACCCGCAACGACATGGAGCTGGCCCGGGCGACTTACCGTGTGCGCGGTGATGTGATCGACATCTTTCCGGCGGAATCTGACCTCGAGGCCATTCGTATCGAACTGTTCGATGATGAGGTCGAGACGATCAGTTTCTTCGACCCGCTAACAGGTGAGGTTTTGCGTAAGGTTCCGCGCGTAACTGTTTATCCTAAAAGCCATTATGTAACGCCTCGTGAGACATTGCTTGAGGCTGTGGAACATATCAAGGTGGAGCTGGATGCGCGTCTCGCGGTACTGAAGGAGCAGAACAAACTGGTTGAAATGCAGCGGCTGGAGCAGCGTACCCGCTTTGATCTGGAGATGATTCTGGAGCTGGGTTACTGCAATGGCATCGAGAACTACTCGCGCTACCTGTCCGGTCGCGAGCCGGGTGCGCCGCCGCCAACGCTGTTTGATTATCTGCCGCAGAACGCGCTGCTGATCATCGACGAATCCCATGTGTCGGTACCGCAGGTCGGTGCGATGTACAAGGGTGACCGTTCGCGCAAGGAGACCCTGGTCGAGTATGGCTTCCGTCTGCCGTCGGCATTGGATAACCGCCCGATGCGCTTTGATGAGTGGGAGGCGATATCGCCGCAAACGATCTTTGTTTCGGCTACACCCGGCCCCTATGAAGAGGCCCATGCCGGGCGGGTGGTCGAGCAGGTGGTGCGGCCAACCGGTCTGGTTGACCCGCTGATTGAAGTACGCCCGGCGACCACACAGGTCGACGATTTATTGTCCGAGATACGCTTGCGGGTGGATAAAGAGGAGCGGGTGCTGGTCACCACGCTGACCAAGCGCATGGCCGAGGATCTGACGGACTATCTGGGCGATCACGGTGTGCGGGTGCGCTATCTGCATTCGGACATTGATACGGTGGAGCGGGTCGAGATTATCCGTGACCTGCGTACCGGGGCCTTCGATGTGCTGGTGGGCATCAACCTGCTGCGTGAGGGGTTGGACATGCCGGAGGTGTCACTGGTTGCCATTCTGGATGCAGATAAGGAGGGCTTTCTGCGTTCCGAGCGATCGCTGATCCAGACCATCGGCCGCGCGGCGCGCAACCTGAACGGCAAGGCGATACTCTACGCCGACCGTATTACCGGGTCGATGGAGCGCGCAATCGGTGAAACTGAACGCCGCCGCGAGAAGCAGATCAACTTCAACAAGGAGCATGGCATCACCCCGCGGGGCGTTACCAAGAGCGTGGCGGATATTCTGGAGGGTGCAGTGGTGCCTGGCAGTCGCAGTGGCCGTCGTCGTCAGCAGAAGGTGGCAGAAGAGGGGGCGGGATATTCTGCGCCGCGCACACCGGGCGAAATCACCAAGCGTATCGGCGAGCTGGAAGAAAAAATGTTCCAGCACGCGCGTGATCTGGAATTCGAGTCGGCTGCCCAGTTGCGTGACCAGATCCAGAAATTGCGCGATCAACTGATACAGGTCTGAATCGGATTCAGGGGTTTTGCTCGTTATTTGAGCGTTTTGGATAAAGAATAATCAGGTGCTGGTTGTTTGTTGATCGCCCTGCTGGCGATTCAAGCTTTTTTCAGGTTTTCAGTAACTTAGTGGTTGACAGGGTTAAGGGAGGTGCGTAAAGTTCGCCTCCATCGCAGGCACGTAGCTCAGTTGGTTAGAGCACCACCTTGACATGGTGGGGGTCGTTGGTTCGAATCCAATCGTGCCTACCAAATTAGAAACCCGGTCCCTGTGGCCGGGTTTTTTCTTTCTGCACCGCTTCAGGTGCTTCTGCAGTAGCCCGCAAGGGCTGCCGGCAATCGTGATGCCGGTCTGACTGCGGCGAGTCGCTGGGGCGGTTCATCCATCACGTGGCCTTGCGTAGGGGTCACCACTGAGAAGGAGAGGCACATGCCTGTAATTACTCTTCCTGACGGCAGTCAGCGCGTTTTTGAAAATCCCGTTTCCGTTGCAGACGTTGCGCAGTCCATTGGTGCCGGCCTTGCCAAGGCAACCATTGCCGGCAAAGTCGATGGGCGTCTGGTCGACGCCTGTGATCTGATCGAGCAGGACGCGACCCTGCAGATCATTACCGCCAAGGACGAGGAAGGGGTCGAAATCATTCGTCACTCCTGTGCTCACCTGGTGGGTCATGCAGTCAAGCAGCTGTATCCGAGCGCCAAGATGGTTATTGGTCCGGTTATTGATGATGGCTTCTATTACGACATCTCCTTTGAGCGCCCCTTTACGCCGGAAGACATGGCCGCCATCGAAAAGCGTATGGCCGAGCTGATCGACACCAATTACGACGTGATTAAAAAGGTGACTCCGCGTGATGAGGTCATCAAGGTGTTCGAGTCCCGTGGTGAGGAGTACAAGCTGCGTCTGGTTGAGGATATGCCGGACGAAAAGGCCATGGGCCTCTACTACCACGAAGAATATGTCGACATGTGCCGTGGCCCGCACGTGCCGAACACGCGCTTTCTGAAAGCCTTCAAGCTGACCCGGATTTCCGGTGCCTACTGGCGCGGCGATGCCAAGAATGAGCAGCTGCAGCGTATCTACGGCACGGCCTGGGCGGACAAGAAGCAGTTGGCTGCCTACATCCAGCGTATGGAAGAGGCCGAGAAGCGCGATCATCGCAAGATTGGCAAGCGCCTGGATCTGTTCCACACCCAGGAAGAAGCGCCGGGCATGGTGTTCTGGCATCCCAATGGCTGGTCCATCTACCAGGTGCTTGAGCAGTACATGCGCAAGGTCCAGCTGGATGCCGGGTACAAGGAGATCAAGACGCCGCAGGTGGTTGATCGCGTGCTGTGGGAGCGCTCAGGTCACTGGGAGCACTACGCGGCGAACATGTTTACCACCGAGTCGGAAAGCCGTGATTACGCGGTCAAGCCGATGAACTGCCCATGTCACATCCAGGTATTCAATCAGGGCTTGAAGAGCTACCGCGAGCTGCCGCTGCGTCTGGCCGAGTTCGGCTCCTGTCACCGTAACGAGCCGTCCGGTTCGCTGCACGGCCTGATGCGCGTGCGCGGTTTTACCCAGGATGATGCGCACATCTTCTGTACCGATGAGCAGGTCAAGAAGGAAGCCAGCGACTTTATCGCGCTGACCCTGCAGGTGTATAAGGACTTTGGCTTTGATGATGTGGAGCTGAAGCTGTCCACGCGTCCGGAAAGTCGTGTTGGTGACGATGCATTGTGGGATCGTGCCGAGAAAGGTCTGGAAGACGCGCTGAACGAAGCCGGTCTGAAGTGGGATTTGCAGCCGGGCGAGGGCGCTTTCTATGGTCCGAAGATCGAATTCTCCCTGCGTGACTGTATTGGTCGCGTGTGGCAGTGCGGTACCCTGCAGCTGGACTTCATGCTGCCGGGTCGCCTGGGCGCTCAGTACGTTGCTGAAGATGGCGTGCGCAAGACCCCGGTTATGCTGCACCGTGCGATACTCGGTTCGTTCGAGCGCTTTATCGGTATTCTGATCGAACATTACGCCGGTGACTTCCCGGCATGGCTGGCGCCGACGCAGGCAGCGGTACTGAATATCACCGATAATCAGGCCCAATTCTGCAGTGAAGTCGAGAAATCCCTGAAGGATATGGGGTATAGAGTGGTTGCGGACTTGAGAAACGAGAAGATCGGCTTTAAAATCCGCGAGCATACTTTGCACAAGACTCCCTACCTGCTGGTTGTAGGTGATCGGGAAGTCGAGTCGCACACCGTGGCCGTGCGCACACGAGAGGGTAAAGATCTGGGTTCAATGACTGTAACCGAGTTCGCTGACTTCCTATCTCGCGCTGTGGCACAACGAGGCCGCCCGAATTCGGAGCAATAAAGATTAAACGCGAGATGAGACAAGACAAAAGAGCCGCACAACGCCCGCCGATTAACGAAAACATTACGGCGCGCGAAGTGCGCCTGATTGGTGCAGATGGCGAGCAGATCGGCATCGTATCCATTCAGGAAGCGCTGGCCGCAGCTGAAGACGTCAAGCTGGACCTGGTTGAAATCTCTCCCGATGCGGCGCCACCCGTGTGCCGCATCATGGACTACGGCAAGCACATCTTCGAAAAGAAGAAACAGCAAGCCGCAGCGCGCAAGAATCAGAAGCAGATTCAGATCAAGGAAATCAAGTTTCGTCCAGGGACGGAAGAGGGTGACTATCAGGTCAAGCTTCGCAACCTGATTCGTTTCCTCTCTGAAGGGGACAAGGCCAAGGTATCGTTGCGATTCCGTGGTCGCGAAATGGCCCATCAGGAGCTGGGCATGGAGTTGTTGAAGCGGGTCGAAAACGACCTCGCCGAATACGGCACCGTGGAACAGCACCCGAAGATGGAAGGTCGTCAGCTGATGATGGTCATCGCCCCCAAAAAGAAAAAGTAATCTCCAGGGCAACGCCAGGCCTTGCGATTATTTGATGCACTTCAATTTGGAGTAACTGAACATGGCAAAGATGAAGACCAAAAGTGGCGCTGCCAAGCGCTTCAAGAAAACCGGGAACGGCATCAAGCACAAGCATGCTTTCAAAAGCCACATCCTGACCAAGATGAGCACCAAGCGTAAGCGTCAACTTCGCGGCACTTCGCAGCTGAATGCTGCTGACGTCCAAAAAGTCGAGCGCATGCTGCGTCTGCGTTAATCATCAAGGTTACAGGTTAGAGGAAGAAAGCAATGGCTCGTGTAAAACGTGGTGTCATGGCGCGCAAGCGTCACAAGAAAGTTCTCAAGCTGGCTAAAGGTTACTACGGCGCGCGTTCACGCGTGTTCCGCGTTGCCAAGCAAGCGGTTATCAAAGCTGGTCAGTACGCATATCGTGACCGCAAGCAGCGCAAGCGTCAGTTCCGCGCGCTGTGGATTGCCCGTATCAACGCTGGTGCTCGTCAGAACGGTCTGTCCTACAGCCGCCTGATCGCTGGCCTGAAAAAGGCGTCTGTCGAGATCGATCGTAAGGTTCTGGCCGATCTGGCCGTGAACGAAAAAGCGGCGTTTACCGCGATTGTCGAAAAAGCAAAGGCTAGCCTGGCTTAAGCCCTCGTTACGACAATCACCGCGCCTTCGGGCGCGGCTGGCAACGTCAATGATAGGGGAAGAGCCTCAAAGCTCTTCCCCTATTTTTGTTTCTGGAGTACGTGTTGATGGAAAACCTCGACGCCCTGGTCGCACAAGCACTTGAGGCAATCAAACAGGCAGCTGATGTGGCTGCGCTGGAGAATATCCGCGTTCAGTATCTTGGCAAGAAGGGCGAGCTGACCCAGGTGATGAAGACTCTGGGCAACATTCCGGCCGAGGAGCGTCCCAAGGTTGGCGCGTTGGTCAACCAGGCCAAAGAGCAGGTTCAGAGCGTGCTCAATGGACGCAAGTCCGAGATGGAAAGCGCTGCGATGAATGCCCGTCTGGCTGCCGAGCGTGTGGATGTCACGTTGCCCGGCCGTGGTCAGACTACCGGTGGTTTGCACCCGGTTACCCGCACCATGGAGCGGATTGAACAGATTTTTGCCCACGTCGGTTATACCGTCGCGGAAGGCCCGGAAGTGGAAGACGACTACCACAACTTCGAGGCGCTTAATATTCCGGGTCACCACCCGGCGCGTGCCATGCACGACACCTTCTACTTCAATGCCAACACCCTGCTGCGTACCCACACCTCGCCGGTTCAGGTGCGCACCATGGAGAGCCAGCAGCCGCCGATTCGCATCATCTGTCCGGGTCGCGTGTACCGCTGCGACTCCGACCAGACCCACTCGCCGATGTTCCATCAGGTTGAAGGTCTGCTGATTGACGAGGGTGTGAGCTTTGCCGATCTGAAGGGCACCATTGAGCAGTTTCTGCGCGAGTTCTTCGAGGCTGATCTCGAAGTCCGTTTCCGCCCGTCGTTCTTCCCCTTCACCGAACCTTCCGCCGAGGTGGATATTCGCCGCCGCGTAGTCAAGAACGGTGAAGAAAAGGCTGACTGGCTGGAAGTCCTGGGTTGCGGCATGGTGCACCCGGAGGTGCTGCGCATGTCCGGTATCGACCCGGAGAAATACCAGGGGTTTGCTTTCGGGATGGGCGTCGAGCGCCTGACCATGCTGCGTTATGGCGTGGGCGATCTGCGCATTTTCTTCGACAACGATCTGCGTTTCCTTGAGCAGTTCCGTTGAGCGCCGCATCCGCAACCCTTTTGACAGCAGGAATCGATAATGAAATTCAGTGAACAGTGGCTGCGCACCTGGGTCAATCCCGACGTCTCCCGCGACGACCTGGTCGCGCGCCTGTCCATGACCGGACTCGAAGTAGACAGCGTCACCCCGGCAGCCGGTGCGTTCTCCGGCGTTGTTGTGGGTGAGATTCTCAGTGCCGAGCAGCATCCTGACGCAGACAAGCTGCGTGTATGCCGTGTGAGCAATGGCAGCGAGGAGTTCCAGGTCGTTTGTGGGGCGCCGAACGCGCGTGCCGGCATCAAGATCCCGTTCGCCATGGTGGGCGCGGTGCTGGGAGAGGACTTCAAGATCAAGAAGGCCAAGCTGCGTGGTGTGGAATCCTTCGGCATGCTCTGTTCCGCAGCCGAACTGCAGATTTCCGACGACCACGACGGCCTCTATGAGCTGCCGCTGGATGCCCCGGTCGGCCAGAGCGTGCGTGAGTACCTTGGCCTCGACGACGCCATCATCGAAGTCGACCTGACGCCGAACCGTGGTGACTGCCTGTCCATCGCCGGTCTGGCCCGTGAAGTGGGCGCCAACTATGGTGCTGAGGTATGCCGCGTCAAGGTTGAGCCGGTCACGGCGGTCCATGACGAGGTGTGTCCGGTTGAGCTGGTCGCTGCTCAAGCCTGCCCGCGTTATGTGGGGCGGGTTATCCGCAACGTTGATCTGTCACGCCCAACGCCGCTGTGGATGGTTGAGCGTCTGCGTCGCAGCGATATTCGCAGTATTGATGCAGTGGTCGACATCACCAACTACGTGATGCTTGAGCTGGGACAGCCGATGCATGCCTTCGATCTGGCCGAGATCAAGGGCGGCATTCGCGTGCGCATGGCGGAAGAGGGTGAGAAGCTGGTACTGCTGGACGGCCAGGAAATCAGCCTGCGTGCAGATACCCTGGTGATTGCAGACCACGAACGCCCGCTGGCTATGGCCGGCATCATGGGTGGTGAGCACAGTGGCGTCAGCGAAAACACCCGGGACCTGTTCCTGGAGAGCGCCTTCTTCGACACCATCGCCATCGCCGGCAAGGCGCGTGGCTACAGCCTGCACACCGACTCTTCGCATCGCTTTGAGCGAGGCGTCGACTGGCAACTGCAGCGTGAGGCCATCGAGCGTGCGACGGCACTGATCCTGGAGATCGTCGGTGGTGAGCCGGGTCCGGTCATCGAGGCGGTCGAGCAGGGCGCATTGCCCTCACTCAAGCAAATCACCTTGCGCAATGACCGCATCACCCAGATGCTCGGCATGCAGATGGGTGAGGCCGACGTGGTCGGTTATCTCTCCGGTCTTGGGCTGGGCGTTACCGCGATTGGTAATGGCCAGTGGCAGATTGATGTACCCAGTCACCGCTTCGATATCAGTATCGAAGTGGATCTGATCGAAGAGCTGGCTCGCCTGTATGGTTACAACCGCCTGCCGGTCAGCGCACCGACCGCAGCCCTCAGTCTGGCTGGCAAGCCGGAGGCCCGCGGCGAGCTGACCGTGCTGCGTCGCCTGCTGGTCGCCCGTGGCTACCATGAAGCCATTACTTACAGCTTCATCGAGCCGGGCCTGAGCAAGCAGTTCGAGCCGGAGATCGAACCCCTGGCGCTGGCCAACCCGATTTCCAGTGACATGGCAGTCATGCGTCCCTCCCTGTGGCCGGGCCTGAGCAAGGCGGTGCAGTACAACCAGAATCGGCAGCAAGGCCGGGTACGGCTGTTCGAGAGCGGCCAGCGCTTCATTCCGTGCGCAGATGGTCTGCGTCAGGAAGTCATGCTTTCCGGTATTGTTACCGGCAGCCGTCAACCTGAGGGCTGGGCGAACGGGGCAGAGAAGGTCGACTTCTTCGACGTCAAGGCTGATGTCGAAGCCATCCTGGCGCAGAGTGCCGCCGGCGTCAGCTTCCGCTTCGCACCGGTGGCCCACCCTGCGCTGCATCCTGGCCAGTCTGCCGGCATCCTCAATGGTGAAGAGCAGGTAGGTCTGATCGGAGCGCTGCACCCGCAACTGGTTGAGGATCTTGACCTCAATGGGCCGGTATTTGTGTTCGAGTTGGCATTGGCGAAGATCTGTCAGGGCGAGCTGCCGCGCTTTAGCGAATTGTCCCGCTTCCCTGAGGTCAGACGGGATATCGCACTGGTTGTGGACCGCGAGGTATTGGCCCAGGATCTGCTCGGCGCCATTCGCCAAGCGGCCGGCGAACATCTCAAAAACCTCAGGTTGTTTGACGTGTATGAGGGCAAAGGTATTGATCCTCATAGAAAAAGCATGGCAATCGGCTTGACGTTACAGGATTCGTCACGCACTCTTACCGATGATGAGGTGAATGCTGTCATGGACAGAGTGCTGCAGTCCTTGGAGCAAGGGTTTAACGCCACGCTAAGGAAATAGGTGAAATGGGGGCTCTGACAAAAGCGGAAATGGCTGAGCGGCTGTACGAAGAGTTAGGGTTCAACAAGCGCGAAGCCAAAGAGTTGGTCGAGTTGTTTTTCGAAGAAATTCGTAACGCACTGGAAGCCAATGAACAGGTCAAGTTGTCCGGATTCGGCAACTTCGATTTGCGCGATAAACGTCAGCGCCCCGGCCGAAATCCGAAAACAGGCGAAGAGATCCCCATTACCGCCAGGCGGGTGGTGACCTTTCGCCCGGGACAAAAACTCAAGGCACGAGTAGAAGCGTATGCTGGAACCCAGCCATAACGACGAGCTGCCGGCGATCCCCGGTAAACGCTACTTCACCATTGGTGAGGTGAGCGAGTTGTGTGCAGTAAAGCCCCATGTTCTGCGCTACTGGGAACAGGAGTTTCCCCAGTTGTCGCCGGTCAAGCGTCGGGGTAACCGTCGCTACTATCAGCGTCAGGATGTGCTCATGATCCGTCAGATTCGTGCTCTGCTGTACGATCAGGGATTCACCATCGGCGGCGCACGCCAGCGCCTGTCCGGTGAAGAAGCCCGCGAAGATCTCACCCAGTACAAGCAACTGATCCGTCAGACCATTGCCGAGCTGGAGGAAGTGCTCAACGTTCTTCGGGTTCGCTGATACTGAAAAAAAACTTTCTCATTTCAGGGAGTTAATGTATTATGCGACCCGCTTCGGCAGACAAACCGAAGCATCGTCGGGGCGTAGCGCAGCCTGGTAGCGCACTTGCATGGGGTGCAAGGGGTCGAGTGTTCGAATCACTCCGTCCCGACCAAACAATCGAAAGGCCAGATCAGACTGATCTGGCCTTTTTTTCGTCTGGCGCAAGGTCGGTGCAATTCGCAGCTACTGATCTTGGCAATATCCGGGCCTGGAACCTAGTCAACTCCCACCACTTCCTCGTGAGCCCGCTGATCCCTCGGGATCATCCCTTCGCTGGCATGGTCAGCGATCTTCTATCCATCCTGAGGATGACCGTCGAGTGACCTGTTATGCCGACTGATTCGGATTGGCAGTTAACAATGCAGTCAGATGGCGCTTCCAAAGCTCACATGACGGCGCAGGGCACGTCGTAATCCCTTGCTGCAGTGTTAGGTCTGTGCACCAGCAGACTCGATCAGAACAGGCAGTAAACACTGCAGGCTGCAAAGGCGTGCGTTTCTGCAGCGTGCCGCTCAAGCTATGGCATTTGTTTATGGGCGGGTATTCAAACCGGCTGTTTGGCTCGATCCTGACTGGTCGTTTCGCTATTACCCTGTAACGTAATGCGCACGGATGACGCATGCGAGCCTGAACCTGGTAATCGCCTGAGGTTGAACGCGACCGGCGACAAAACTCAACAATTCTGTCCGCCAATGTATCCAGCTATGCCGATATAGTGGGTCGGCTCGTCCGGTTGCGGGGCAGGGGTTTATGCTGTTCTTCAGGCCAGACCGTGCTTGCAGTAGGTAATACCAGTGTGGGATTACAGTCCGCATCGACCAATAACAATATACCTGGAAGGCTTATGTCCATGAGACCCACCACTGCCGCAGAGGGCGCAGCCCAAGGCCAACTGGCCGGCTTCGGCTCCAAGGCTTATCGCAATTACGTACTCCTTGCGCTGACATTTATCTACATCCTGAATTTCGTCGACCGCGCCCTGCTGGCCGTCGTCGGCCCAGACCTGGTGCCGGACCTGGGGATTACAGACACCCAGTTCGGGCTTCTCACCGGGTTTGGTTTCGCCCTGCTCTATACCGCCGTTGGCATTCCGCTGGCGCGCTTTGCCGATGTCGCCAATCGCGTCTGGATTATGACCGTATGTGTGGCGCTGTGGTCGCTGATGACCGCGCTTTGTGGCCTGGCGACGGAAGTCACTATCGGCTCGGTCACCATCGGCGCCTTCTGGATTCTGTTGATGTGCCGCGTCGGCGTGGGTATTGGCGAGGCGGGGTGTACACCGCCGGCCAACTCCCTGATCGCGGACTATTTCATCCCCCGCGAACGGTCCCAGGCATTGGGCTTCTACGCGATGGGTGTGACGCTCGGGACCATGGTCGCCAACCTGGTGGGCGGTTGGGTTACTGACGTGTTCGACTGGCGCACCGCCTTTTTCGTCGTCGGTCTGCCGGGCCTGCTGGTCGCCCTGGTTTTCAAGCTCACGGTAAAGGAACCGCCGCGAGGTTACACCGATCCGCCGGTCGCAGTGAAAAAAGAGCGGGCCAGCCTGGGTGAGGCGATCCATGAGCTGATGGGCAAGCCTGCTTTCTGGCTGATGACCGCCGGCGCTACCATCGCTGCGTTCTGCGGCTATGGTATCTCCTCGTTCCAGTCGATCTTTCTGGTCCGGACCTACGAGATCACTGCCGGTCAGGCTGCGATCTGGATCAACACACCGGTTGCCCTGTCAGCCGCCATTGGTACCTTTGCTACCGGGTGGCTGGCGACCAGAATTTACAAGAAGCACCCGGGCGCCATCGCTTGGGTGCCGGCGGCGGGCCTGCTGCTGTCGGTTCCCTTTTATATCTTCGCCTTCACCACGGACAACCTGTTCTACGCGGCAATCGGTTTGATCATTGGTGGCTTCGTCAAGTATGGCTACCTGGCCGCCCAGTACACCATCGGCCAGGGCGTGGTAAGCATGCGAGTGCGCGCTATGGCCACGGCAGTGATGCTGCTGCTGGTCAACCTGATTGGCTACGGCTTCGGCCCGCTGTTCATTGGCGCAATCTCGGACATCTTCTTCAAGTCCGGTATCGCCGATCTTGGTGTGGCGGCTGGCGAACTGGCACGGAACCAGTGTCATCCCGCAGTGGTTGGTCAACTGAACCAGAACCTGCAGGACGTATGCGGGCAGGTCTATGCGCAAAGTCTGCAAACCTCCATGGTCATAATGGCCTGCCTCTACGCTGCCAGCGCTCTATGCTTCCTGCTGACCTGGACCCGCCTGGGCAAGGACATGGTGGACAGAGAGGTAAAAAATCCGGTCACCGCATAAGTGACTGCTCGGGAGGGCGCATTGCGCCCTCTCTTTTTGTCCGAAGTAACTACCGGTGTCATTGAATGGCGTGATCCGGTTGACTTTATGCTCTCCTGAGAAATCAGGTCCGACACCCGGTCGTTGCCCATCGAAGGGTTTTGGGAGCAGGCAGAGCGAACCATACTGGACGCGGTTCTGCACTGCTCTGGAACAGGGTTTGGGTTAGCCGAGAGCCTGATACCTGAAGCTGCCGGCTGGCACAAATACCCAAACGGACGATGCGGCTCTTCGGTCTGGCATTGAATCTCGAACATCAGAATCTCATCTGTTCGCGAGCGATGCATGAAAGCCATTTCCCTTTTGACCCGACGCGCCGATCTGTCGCGCGATGCGTTTCGGCGCTATTACGAAGAAATTCACAGCCCTTTGGCTATCGCCCATTTTCCTTACCGGCAGTACACCCGCAATCACCTGGTCGACGAGGTCGGCGGGCTTGATTTTGATTGCATCAGCGAGTTTCAGATGCAACGCGGATTTGATATCAGACAGGCCATGCAGTCGCGCTCGCGCGCGCTGATGCGTGACGATGAGCGCAAGTTTATGCGGCCAGAGCGGATACGCGTCGCCATGTCTGAAGAGTCTGTGATGGTTGAGGGCGCAAAGACTGACGACGCGCTGTCACAGCTGAGATATGCGTTGCTGTTTTCCCGCGCCGGCCGTTCGCAGACAGAGTTTCGGCGCGAAGTCGAGGCCTGGGCGCGTTCCCTCAGCCGTGATATTCGAGGGCTGCGCAGGATGAGCCTGGATCTGCTCAGTCCGGTGGTTGGCAGCGACTTTCCTTTCGATGCGTTGCTTTGGCTGCAACTTGATCAGCACCCCGAGAGACCACCGGGTCTGACTGGTCCCGCGCCAGGCTTGCTGGCTGCGGTTCAGGTTCATACTCATTCAAGTTCTGCCCAGCAGTTGAAGCAGGGCTTTGTGGCGTTTCTTCCATGACAAGTACAAAAACAGGAGTGAATCATGACATCCATATCACGTCGTCGTTTCATGGCGGGAACCGGTATTGGGCTGAGTGGGCTGGCGTTGCCGCTGGGTTTTTCGACCGTTGCCCATGGCTCTGAGAATATGCGTTTTGACGAGTATCGCAAGCAGGACGCAACCGCGCTGGCTGGCCTACTTGCTGGCGGCGAGGTCAGCGCAGCCGAGTTGCTTGAGCTGGCTATTGCTAGGACCGAGCAGGTCAACCCGACGCTCAACGCGGTCGTACTGAAACACTACGATCTGGCCCGAGAACAGCTCAAGGCCGGTCGGCCGGACGGGCCTTTCGGAGGTGTACCGTTTTTGCTCAAGGACCTGGGCGTGAGCATGGTGGGCACCGTTACTACCCAGGGTTCACGAATGTTTCGCGATGCCGTCGCGCAGCAGGATGACCCTTACATGCGCAAGGTACGTGAAGCGGGTTTGGTAGTGTTCGGCAAGACGCATAGCCCCGAGTTTGGAAATTGTCCCAGTACTGAGAGCACGTTGTGGGGGAAGACGCATAACCCATGGCAGCTGAATCGCAGTGCCGGCGGCTCGTCAGGAGGTGCGGCTGCTGCGGTGGCAGCAGGGATTGTTCCGGTTGCCCACGCAAGCGATGGTGGCGGTTCGATCCGAATGCCTGCTTCTGCATGTGGCCTTTTTGGGCTCAAGCCAAGCCGCGGGCTGGTACCCATCGGCAGTGGTGATACTGACGTGCGCGGTGGGCTGTCGGCACAACACGTAATCAGCCGCAGTGTTCGGGACAGCGCCGCGATGCTGGACTGCCTGGCGTGGCGCAAGCCGGGCAGAGCGCTGGCAAAGCAGGACAGCCAGGGACGCTATCTGGAACAGCTTGGCCGCAAGCCGGGACAGCTGCGCATCGCCTTGCTTGCTGCACCGCTGCAGGGCGGAGAACTGGAGCCAGAGTGCCGAAAGGCGGCTGAGCAGGCCGCTGCGTTGTGCGCCGAGCTTGGGCATGTGGTCGAGGAGATAACCCCGGAGCTGGATCTGGAGGCCGCGGGACGTGCATCCGGCTTGGTAAGTATGGTCAGCCTGGCACAGAGCGTGGCGCTGCGCGAGCATCAGCTGGGGCGGATTGCAACAGAGGCTGATCTGGAGCCGGTGGACTGGCAGATGCTGGGCTGGGGCAGGCAGGTCTCGGCCGTTGATTACAATAACGGCGTGCTTGCCTTGCGCCGTGCCGGCCATGATATGGAAGCGTTCCTGCAACAGTACGACCTGATTCTGAGCCCGACAATGCCGCATCTTCCACCGCCACTTGGCACCATCACCATGGACTTGCCGGTTCAGGAGTTTGGGGCGTTGGCTGGCCGGATGTCTTCGCTCACCTCCGTATACAACATTACCGGTCAGCCGGCGATGTCGGTGCCCCTGTACTGGAGTGAGGATGGGTTGCCGGTGGGGGTGATGTTTGCCGGACGCTTTGGTGAGGAGCGCACGTTACTGCGGTTGGCCAGCCAGCTTGAGCAGGCCCGTCCGTGGTTCAGCAGGGTGCCCGAGATTGTGTAGTCCCACCGGACGATGCCCTCCGTTGCGCTGCTAAGCACAGTGACGGCAGGGCCCAACAATCACAATCAGGAGAACCACTATGCCCATTACCGCCGTTACCGGCTCCGCCTCGGGTATTGGCGCTGCGCTCTGTGCGCAGCTGCGCGAGGCTGGCCACAGTGTCATCGGTATCGACCGTGCCAACGCCGACATCAATGCAGACCTGTCCACTGATGAAGGTCGTCAGCAAGCGATCTCGCAAGTACGTGATCGTTGTGGCGACCGCCTGGACCATCTGGTGCTCTGTGCCGGCCTGGGGGTAACTGCCCCCAATACCGGGCTGATCCTTGCGGTTAACTATTTTGCCGTCAAAGCATTGCTCGATGGCCTGGCACCGGCTCTGAGCAAGGGCACTGAGCCATCGGCGGTGGTGGTCGGTTCAGTGGCTGCGGTGCAGCCGGGTGTCGATCAGCATCCGATCATTCAGACCCTGCTCAAGGGCGATGAAGCTGAAGCGCTGGCGGCAATTGCCGATCAGGATCCGAGTCTGGCCTATGCCGGCTCCAAGCTGGCGGTCAGCCTGCTGGTGCGCAGCAAGGTTCACGAGTGGGCCAAACTGGGCGTACGGCTCAATGTGGTGGCACCGGGCGTAGTTGAAACGCCTTTGTACAAGGCGTCCACAGAGGATGCACGTTATGGCGAGGCGACGCGCAACTTTGTCGCACCGCTGGGACGTGGAAGCCAGCCCGCGGAATTGGCGAACGTCATCCGTTTTCTGCTGTCTTCGCAGGCCGGCTTTATGCACGGCACGGTGGTATTTGCCGATGGCGGCATGGACGCGATGATACGTCCCAACCGGTTCTGATCGTAGTTTGCGCCGCAGCAAAAGGCCCCGTTCGGGGCCTTTTGTGTTTTATTGCCGGAAGTGTGGCTGGCGTAGCAGCCGCAACAGCAGCAACAGTGCGACAAACAGGCTGATATTGGCCAGCAGCATCGCCTGGCGCAGGGACTCGTCTCCACTGAACGGCGCCAGCATATCGCTCAAGGCGCCAATGAACAGCGGACCGAGGCCGACGCCCGCTATCGTTGTACAGATGGTCTGCAGGGCAACGGCTGTAGCGCGTTCCCAGCTGTCGACCAGTTGGGTCAGCAGATTGAATAGCGGAGCTACCCACCAGACGGTAAAAAAGCCCATCAGCGCGCACCAGAACATGGTCGTTGGTACCGGCATGCTGCCGATATGGAAGGCGGTCTGTACCGGCCACATCAGATAGCTGAGCATAAATGCCAGCGCGATGCTCTGGCCGATCAGCGGCACCCAGACCAGCCAGCGTCGGTCGACAACAACCAGGCGGTCGGTCAGCCAGCCGCTGAACAGGCCGCCGACAGTCGCAGTGCCGCCGACTACTACGCCAGCGAGAATGCCTGCGTGTTGCAATGACAGCCCGTGGGAGCGAATCAGAAAGCTGGTATTCCACATGGCGAAGGCAAAGCCACTGAAGCTGAACAGCGTGCAGATCAGCACGCTTAGCCGATATGGGCGGTTGCTGAACAGGTGCGCCGCGGCCTGACGCAGGTTGTGGCGGGGCGCGTGAACGGTACTGCCGTTGGCATCCCAGTAGCCGCGCCGAGGCTCGCGCACCAGCATGCCCAGCACTACCGAAACCAGCAACACCGGGCTGGCGACCAGATAGAAACCACTGCGCCAGCCCCAGGTATCGATGACCCAGGCGCCGACACCAAGACCAAGCATGGCCGAAACCGTGGGCGCACCGGTGAAAAAGCTGATCGCCAGCGAGCGTTGCTGCACCGGGTACAGGTCGGCAATCAGCGATAGCGAGGCGGGGGTAACCGGTGCCTCGAAAACGGCAACCAGCATGCGTGCTGCCACCAGTAGCCAGAAGCTGGTGGCCAGCCCGCAGAGCAGGGTGGACAGTCCCCAGAGCAGGCCAGCGAACGCCAGCAGGCGCACCCGGCTGCCGCGATCAGCCAGACGGCCGGCGGGCAAGCCCATCAATGCATAGACTGCGGCGAAGGCCAGCCCGGAGATCAGTCCCATTGCGGTGTCCGAAGCGCCGAACTCCTGTTTGATCGGCTCGATCATTATCGACATGATCTGGCGGCCAATGAAGAAACCGGCGTAGGCAAAAACCAGCACCGACAGCAGCCCGTGGGCGCGCCAGCCCAGGCCGCGGGTAACAGCAGCGTTGCTCATCCTGCACACTCCTGAAAGCACAACGGCTCCCTGACGGAGCCGTTGTATCTACCGCATTAAGGGTCAGGCCTGACGCTGTTTCAGCAGTGTCAGTGCGGTGTCCTCGATCATGTCTTCCTGGCCGCCGACCATACCGCGACGGCCCATCTCGACCAGAATCTCGCGGGCAGACACGCCGTACTTCTTCTCGGCGCGCTTGGCGAACAGCAGGAATGAACCGTACACGCCGGCATAGCCCATGGTCAGGGCGTCACGGTCACTGCGAATCGGGAAGTCCATAATCGGAACAACGCGATCCTCGGCGACATCCTGAATGCCGAACACGTCCACGCCGGTTTCGATACCCATGCGGTCGCAGACCGCAATCAGGACTTCCATCGGCGTGTTGCCTGCGCCTGCACCGAGTCCGGCGCAGGCTGCGTCGATGCGGGTGGCGCCGGCGCCAATTGCAGCGATGGAGTTGGAAACGCCCATCGACAGGTTGTGGTGACCGTGGAAGCCGATCTCGGTGTCAGGCTTGAGGGCTGCGCGCAGTGCGGCGACGCGGGCCGCGACGTCATCAGGCAGCAGGTAACCGGCAGAGTCGGTGATGTAGACGCAGTTGGCCCCGTAGCTTTCCATCAGCAGGCCCTGCTGGGTCAGCCCTTCAGGACTGTTCATGTGCGCCATCATCAGGAAGCCGACAGTATCCATGCCCAGCTCGCGCGCCTTGGTGATGTGCTGTTCGGAGACGTCAGCCTCGGTGCAGTGGGTTGCAACGCGGATGGTGTTGACGCCCAGATCCTTGGCCATGCGCAGATGGTCAACGGTGCCGATGCCCGGCAGCAGCAGGGCGGACACCTTGGCGCGCTTGAGCAGCGGAATAACTGCAGACAGATACTCTTCATCGCTGTGGGCCGGGAATCCGTAGTTGACGGAGCTGCCGCCCAGACCGTCACCGTGTGTGACCTCAATCAGCGGAATGCCCGCTTCGTCCAGGCCAACGGCGATGGACTTCATTTCATCCAGACTGATCTGGTGGCGTTTGGGGTGCATGCCGTCACGCAGGCACATGTCGTGAACGGTAATCTTCTTGCCGCGAAGGTCCATGGCGTGCCTCCTTAAAGGGCGGTTTGCTTGAGCAGATTTTCGGCGAACATTTCGGCGGTGCGGGCTGCCGCAGCGGTCATGATGTCCAGATTGCCGGCATACTTGGGCAGGAAGTCGCCCAGACCTTCAACTTCCATGAAGATCGAGACCCGATTGCCGTCGAATACCGGGCCGTTGACCAGCTTGTAGCCGGGAACATACTTCTGCACTTCAGCGATCATCTGCTCGATCGAGGCCGTGATGGCGGCCTGGTCCGGCTCGCCTTCAACCAGACAGTGCACCGTGTCACGCATGATCAGTGGTGGCTCGGCCGGGTTGATGATGATGATTGCCTTGCCCTTGCGCGCGCCGCCGACCTTTTCGATCGCGCTGGCGGTCGTGCGGGTAAACTCGTCGATGTTTTTGCGGGTGCCGGGACCGACTGATTTGGACGCGGCAGTGGCGATGATTTCCGCGTACTCAACCGGCTGCACGCGAGATACCGCAGCGACCAGCGGAATGGTGGCCTGGCCGCCACAGGTGACCATGTTGACGTTGGTCGCACCGGCCTTGAGGTTCTCTGCCAGGTTGACCGGCGGCACGCAGTAGGGGCCGATGGCCGCGGGCGTCAGGTCGATCATCAGTACGCCGCGCTCGGTCAGCTTGCGGCTGTTTTCGGCGTGAACGTATGCAGATGTGGCGTCAAAGGCGATGCGGATATCATCGCTCTCAACGTGCTCAAGCAGACCGTCAACACCGTCGCAGGTGACCTTCAGGCCCATTTCCTCTGCCCGCTTGAGGCCCTCGGAGGTGGGGTCAATGCCGACCATCCAGACCGGCTCCAGCCATTCACTGCGCTTGAGCTTGTACAGCAGGTCGGTCCCGATATTGCCGGGGCCGATCAGGGCACAGCGGATTTTCTTGCTCATGAGATTCTCCCTGAGTGTCAGTCGATAAAGCGCATGCTGGCACTGCCCAGCGCGCTGATATGCATCTCGATATGATCGCCGGCAGTGACCGGCACCAGCGGTGCCAGGGCGCCGGACAGAATGATTTCGCCACGGCGGAATGGAATGCCCAGTTCGCCAAGGGTATTGGCCAGCCAGGCGACAGCGGCGCAGGGGTGGCCCTGTACCGCCGAACCGAGCCCGCGACCGGCGGCTTCGCCGTTCTTGCTCATGGTCAGCTCGGCGGCTGCCAGATCCAGCGTGCGCGGGTCGGTGCGCTGGTCACCGAGCACGAATACGCCGCAGGAGGCGTTGTCGGCGACGGTGTCCTGAATACGGATCTGCCAGTCGTGAATGCGCGAGTCGACGATCTCGAAGCAGGGTGTAACCGATTCGGTCGCCGCCAATACGTCGTCGGCGCTGATACCGGGGCCGTTCAGGTCCTGCGCCAGAATGAAGGCGATTTCCCCTTCGGCGCGCGGCTGAATCAGGTTGTATTCGCGCAGGCTGACAGTGGCGCCGTTGGCGACCTGCATGCGGTCGGTAAGAAAGCCGAAGTCGGGCTGATGAACGTTCAGCATGTCCTGAACGGCCTTGCTGGTAACACCGATCTTCTTGCCGATCAGGCGCTCGCCCATTGCTTCGCGGCGGCTGAGAAACTGCAGCGAGATACGATAGGCGTCTTCGATGGTTATCTCGGGATGACGGCTGGTCAGCGGCGTCAGGGTACGGCGATCGCGCAGTGCGCTGAACAGTTCATCACCCAGAGCGGTGATCAATTGCGGGTCCAATGCCATGTTCTGGTGTCCTTCAGGTCGGGAAAACGCTGGATTCGGCGCCGCCGTCGACTTCGATCACCTTGCCGGTAACCCACTTCGAGGCGGGGGTCGCCAGGTACAGGGCCGCGGCGGCGATATCCTGGGTGTCGCCAAGGCACTTGAGCGGCGTGTTGCGCTCCATCACCTCGCGAATTTCATCGGTCATCACACCAGCCAGCGCGTCAGTCATGATCGGGCCTGGTGCTATCGCGTTGATGCGAATGGTCGGAGCAAAATCCTGGGCCAGCATGAAGCCAAGCTGGGTCAGCGCGGCCTTGGCTGCGGCGTAGCGGCTGAATCCACGCTGGATGTAACGGGCAGCGCCGGAGGTAATGTTGATCACGTTGCCGGAGCCCGCTTCAAACATGTGTGGAGCGCACAGCTGAATGAAGTGGTAGGCAGTGGTGACGTTAAAATGCATGGACTGGTCAAACTCCTGCCAGCTGAGCTTGAGCGGATGATTCGGGCCGCCGCCACCGGCGTTGTTGACCAAGTGAGTCAATTTGCCGAAGGCATCGAGGGTTGCCGCGACCGCGGCTTCGCGCTGCCTGGCGTCGTTCACGTCACACTGCACAGCGACGGCCTTGCCGCCAGCAGCGCGGATTTCTGCCGCAACCGACTCTACGTCGCTCAGCGTGCGTGCCGCGCAGGCGACGCTGGCACCTGCCTCGGCATAGGCCAGCGCGATGGCACGACCAATACCTTTGCCGGCACCGGTTACCAGGGCGACCTTGCCCTGCAGGGTGAACTGCTCGATGAGAGCCATGAGAACTCCTTGATATCAGTAGGCGTCGCTGGTTTGGGGTTCGGCCTGCCAGAGGTCGGGGAGGCCGGGATCGGTTGCGTGGATCAGGCGCTTGAGAAGAATCTTCAGTGCCTGGGTATCGCCGGCACCAAGCTTCTCGGTGATGTCCTGTTCAACTGCCTTGGCAACAGCGACGTGCTCCAGAGAGACTTCCCGGCCGTCCGCAGTCAGCACGAAGCGCTGGTCTTCACCGTCCATCTCGATGGCGACATAACGCTGTTTTTCCAGAAACAGCATCATCGCCATGGTCACCTCTCGGCCGGTGTAGGCAACGAAGTGATTGATCTGGTCCAGGGTCAGGCGGTCTTGAATGCTGAGGACCGACAAGACAAAGAACGCGTGTTCATCCAGTCGATGGTTCTGCAGCAGCGTGCGCAGGTAGGCCACCAGCTGGTAGTGGGCTCGTCCGGCGAGATAGCCCAGAAGGTCCTCTGTGTAGCTGCACTCGGGTGGGTGTGACTGGGCATTGGACAGCCGAACACCCTCGCGCGGCTTGCGGGCGGCCAGCGCGTACTGGCCTGACTGGAATGCCAGTGGTGGCAGCTCGCTCTTGTCAAAGCCGAGCACCTCGCCAACGAAAATCACGTGGTCGCCGCCTTCGTACATGAACGCTGTGCGGCACTGAAAGCGCGCGGTGCAGTTATGCAGTAGCGGAATGTCGTTGATGCCGCGATCGAGTTCGATGCCCGCGAACTTGTCCTCGCCGCGCGAGGCGAAGCGTCCCGACAGGGCTTCCTGCTCGACCGACAGCACGTGCACATTCCAGTGCTTGTTGCTGGAGAATGCAGAGAGACTGAAGGCTGACTTTGCCAGGCTCCAGAGCACCAGCGGCGGGTTGAGCGAAACCGAGTTGAAGCTGTTGGCGGTGATGCCGATCGGTTCGCCTTCCGTGCCGCGAGTGGTGATGATGGTCACCCCGGTAGTAAAGGTGCTCAGGGCGTCACGGAACGCCTTTGGATTGAAACTGGCTGTAGCAGTCATGTGCTGCCTCACTGTTGCTGCGGAACGTGGCGAAAGTATTGAGTTGGCGGCATTTATGTTCATCGTCTCTATGGACTAACGCTGCGGCACCGGGAGGTCGTCCAAATGGACGACGTGACGGAGGTTCTGGTCGGCTAGCCTGACCGGCAAACACAAGAACAGCCCGGTAGGGCGAAGGAGTGATCCGTGCGCGCGTACCTGCAATCATTGCAACAATTGACCGAGCTGCTTGCCTTGCAGCGTCAGGCCACCGACCGTCAGGGGCGAGTGGGTGTTGATGTTCGGCAGCGGCGCATTCAGCAGGTAATTGATTTGCTGGTGGACGAGCATGAGGCGCTGGCTGCGGCAATGGATGAGGACTTTGGCGGTCGCCATCCCGGCTTCAGTCTGATGAATGACGTGCTGGGTGCGCTCGCCTCGCTCAAGCATGCGCGAGATCATCTGGAGCAATGGAGCGCCGATCAGCCTCGTCCTGTGTTCGCTCCCTATGACCAGTTGGGTGGTGAGGCATGGGTGCAGTATCAGCCCAAGGGCACTGTAGGCATTATCGGCACCTGGAATGCGCCGCTGTTCACCTTGCTCAGTCCGTTGGCCGGTGTGTTCGCAGCTGGCAATCGAGCTGTGCTCAAGCCCTCCGAAGTAGTGCCGCGCACGGCCGAGGTGCTCGCGCGCGCGATCGACGCGCGCTTTGATCCGCTGGAGTTGGCGGTCATCAATGGTGGCATTGAGGTTGGTCAGGGCTTTGCTTCCCAGCCGTTCAACCACCTGGTGTTTACCGGCAGCACGTCAGTCGGTCGCGACATCATGCGCCGGGCGGCTGAAAACCTGGTGCCGGTGACGCTGGAGCTGGGAGGCAAGTCGCCAGTGGTGATCGGGCGTTCTGCCGATATTGCCGACGCCGCGCGCCGGCTGGCCATCGCCAAAGGCACCAATAGTGGTCAGATCTGCATTTCGCCGGACCTGGTGTTTGTCCCGGTCGAGTGGCGTGATGCCTTCATCAATGCCTTCAGCAGCACCTGGGCGGCACTGTATCCGTCGGTTGCCGGCAATCCTGATTGTGTTGCGGTGGTCAATGAGCGCCATTTGGCGCGGCTGGATGGCTGCCTGGCAGAAGTGCAGGAGATGGGGGTGCAGGTTGTGCGCTGCCCTGATGTTGCGGTAGCGCAGAATGAGCGTCGTCGGCCGCTGTCGATTGTGGTCAATCCGCCGCGTCTGAGCCGGATCATGCAGGAGGAAATATTTGGTCCGGCGCTGGTTTTGCTGACTTACAGCGAGCTGCCGCACGTGATCGATGAGATCAATCAGGGTGAGCGGCCGCTGGCGTTGTACTACTTCGGCAGCGATGAGCAGGAGCAGCGCCGGGTGCTGGATTACACCCTGTCCGGCGGGGTCACAATCAACGATGCCTTGATGCACGCCGCGATGGAGGATGCGCCCTTCGGTGGGGTAGGCGCCTCGGGTATGGGGCATTACCACGGAATGGAAGGCTTTGTTGAGTTCAGTCATGCCCGCACGGTGTTCAAGGCGCCTGCCTACGATCCCCGCGGCGAGTGGGGCATGCTCGCGCCTTACCATCCCGGCTTTACCGATGCGATGAAAGCGCAGATTACGCGCTGATATCTCCCTCAGTTGATCTGTTTACAGCCGCGGGGCGGGAACGTCGCGCGGTTTGTCTGTGCATGGAGAGCAAACATGTTATTCAGCTCGCGACGCGTTACCCTGGCCAGCCGCCTGTGGATTTGGGCCGGCCTTGCGCTGGTGTTGTTCGGGTCGGCGGTAGCCCTTGGCTGGTACGGCCTCAAGTTGGCGCGCGACAGCCTGCACACGGCTCACTACGAGCGTCTGGGGGCGATACGTCAGGCGACCGACATTGAGCGCCTGCTTGAGCGCAATCGCCGGCTGGTGATCACCGCCTTCCAGTATGACCCCGATGGTAATCTGGCAGTGCTGCACTCGCGGGCCCTGTCAGTGTTGCTGGACGAGATTCGGGCCAACACCGCCGAACTCGAGGAGCACAGGGCCGGGTTTGCCGAGCGCCAGCTGGATGAGCGTGATCTGCAACTGCTTGCCGCCTTTGATGAGCATTACGAGCTGTGGAGCGAGGACCTCGACGCCATGCTGTCCTCGCTGGCGCTGAACGATTTCAACATCGCCGGTATCCGGGTTTTTCTGCAGATGGGGGCCGAAGAAGGCCGACTGGCTGCCGAGGAGCTGGCCAATCTGCGGCAGTACCAGGAGGAAAAAACCGAGGCAGACTTTCACCGGGCCGAGCAGCGTTACCGCTACAGTGTGATGGCCTATCTGCTGTTGGCATTGATTGGGGTGCTGGCCGGTGGCCTGGTGGGTGGTCTGCTGATTCGTCGTTTGCGCCTGGGTCTGTCATCGGTAGCCGGGCATGCCCAGGCCATCGCCGAGGGTGATCTGAGTCGACCGGTGATCGCCTCCGGTAACGACGAGATTACCGATCTGATGCACGAGTTTGCGCGCATGCGCGACAACCTGGGGCGGCTGCTGGGTGGCTTGCGCGATCAGGTGGGCATGCTGGGGCGCTCTTCTTCCGGAATGAGCGGCCTGTCAGACAGTTCGTCGACACTGGCCCGTCAGCAGGCCGAGGCGGTCAGCAGTATGTCGGCTGCGGTCGAGCAGCTGTCGGTATCTATCGACGAGGTTCGCGGCCATGCCGAATCAACCCGGGACATCACGGAGCAGGCCGAGCACTCCAGTCGCTCCAGCGAACAGTTGATTAACCAGATGGCTACCGAGATGCGGGAAATCGCCAGCGTGGTTTCCTCTACGGCGGAGCACATGCAGGCGCTTGAGCGCTTCTCCGGTCAGATCGGCAGCGTAATCCAGGTGATCAACGAGGTGGCAGAGCAAACCAACCTGCTTTCGCTCAATGCTGCGATTGAGGCTGCGCGTGCCGGTGATATGGGGCGCGGATTCGCGGTGGTGGCAGGGGAGGTCCGGCAGCTTGCCGAGCGGACCTCCCAGTCAACTCTGGAGATCGCCGAAACGGTCAAGCAGATCCAGCATGGTACGCGCACCGCGTCTGCCGGTATGCAGCAGACCGTGGTTCGAGTTGAAAGCGGTGTAAAACTGGCCAGCGAGGCAACGGAGGCGATGGCCACCATCCGCCAGGGCACCGGTGAGGTCATTCAGGCGGTCAATCAGATCAGTCATATTCTCACCAGCCAGTCGACCGCGACCCGGGAGATTGCCCGTGAGGTCGAGGGTGTGTCGGTCGGTGTTCGACACATGTCCGGTACGGCTGCCGAAAGTGCAGCTGCTGCTGTCGAACTGGAACGCCTGGCCGGAGAGCTCGAGCTGATGGCAGGGCGCTTTCAGGTTGGCTGAACTTGGGCGCCTCGCTGCGCAAACGAGGGGTAATGAGTAGTCCACATTGACGATGAGTGTCCTGTTCGGCGTTCGGATAATCAGGACAACCCGCGCTGTTTGGCGGTACGAAAAAGTCTTTGGAGGACCAAGAGATGGTTGCCACTCGCGTAAAATCACAAAAAGAACTGGAGCTGCTGGAGGCTGCACGCAAGCTAGTCCCGGCGCTCAAGGCCCGTGCCGAGCAAGCTGATCGCGAAATGAAGGTGCCGGATGAAACCGTCGCTGACATGCAGGAAGCCGGCCTGTTCCAGGCCATGCAACCGAAGCGGTTTGGCGGGTATGAGCTGGATCCCCGCGCCTTCTTCGAAATCCAGATGACCCTGGCCGAAGGCTGCATGTCGACTGCCTGGATTTACGGTGTCATGGGCGTGCACCCCTGGCAGCTGGCACGTTATCCGCTGGAAGCGCAGGAAGAAGTGTGGGGTGATGATCACAAGACCCTGATCGGCTCGACCTATATGCCGGTAGCCAAAGTGACGCCGGTTGAGGGTGGGTATCGCATCAGCGGTCGCTGGGGCTTCTCCAGCGGCAGTGAGCACTGCAAGTGGACCCTGCTCGGCGGCATCATCCCGCCGGACGCCAATGGCGAGGGCAGCGAGCACGGTACTTTCCTGGTGCCACGCAGTGACTACCGCATCGAGCGCAACTGGGATGTTCTGGGCCTGCGCGGCACCGGCAGTCACGACATTGTTGTCGAAGATGCCTTTGTTCCGTTCCACCGCGTTCAGCGCACCAACAACACCAGCATGGAAGCGACGCCGGGCCGCCTGATCAACACCAGCCCGCTGTATGCGATTCCGTTTGCACAAGTCTTCACCCGTGCGGTTTCCAGCTCTTGCATGGGCGCGTTGCAGGGCGCTATCAATGAGTTCTGCGCCAATGCAGCAGCGCACATTGGTAAACATGGCGCCAAGACCGCAGAAGATCCACTGGCCCAGGAAGTGGCGGCAGACGCCATTCTGACTCTGGATCAACTGAAGCTGGTCCTGGAGCGTAATTTCGATCATCTGTGCCAGCTGGCTGAGCGTAACGAGTTCCCGGATGTGGAAACCCGTTTGCTGTACCGCTACCAGTCTGCCCACGTGACCAACGTCTGTGCCGAGAAGGTCAACCAGTTGCTGCGTTGCATGGCCGCTTCAGGTCTGTACAACACCAATCCGGTTGCCCGCATCTTCCGCGATCTGCACCAGGCACGCGGCCATATCTCCAACAACGTCGCCGCCTTCGGTCGCGCCTACGGAGCGGTTCAGCTCGGCCTGCCCAACCCTGATCCGTACGTATGATCAGAACCGGCCGCCCGGGATGGGCGGCCGACCTTCCCAAAACTGTCGACGAGCAACGCTATGCATAACAACAATGAATACGACCTGATTGTGGTCGGCTCCGGTGCCGGCGCCATGACCGCAGCAATCACTGCCGCAGATCAGGGCCTGAGCGTACTGATGGTGGAAAAAACCGCGCAATATGGCGGCACCTCCGCCCTGTCCGGCGGTGGTATCTGGATTCCCAACAACCATTATTTCAAGGCCATTGGCGGCAACGATAGTGAGGAGCTGGCCTGGACCTACCTCAAGGCCGCGGTTGGCGACCGGGTGGATGAGCGCCGCTTGCGTACCTACCTGCACAAGTCGCCGGAGATGATTGCCTGGCTCGAGGACAATACCCGAGTCCGCTACGCGGTGGCCGAAAAGTATCCCGATTATTACCAGCACCTGCCGGGCGCATTGCCGGGCGGGCGCAGTCTTGACCCCGAGCTGTTTGATCTGAGCCAGCTCGGTGATGAGCTGGGCAACCTGCGCGAGGGTGCGCCCGGCAACATGCTGATGGGGCGTATTGCCTGGACCGCACGTGATGCGCACAAGGCCATGTCCAAGAGCCGTGGCTGGCGCCTGATGGTGCTGTGGATGATGTTGCGCTACAAGCTCGATTTTCGCTGGAGACGCAAGACCGGCAGCCGCCGTGACCGCCGCACCGCGCTGGGCAATGCGCTGGTGGCCAGCCTGCGTGCCTCCATGATGGATCGCAATATTCCGCTGTGGCTGAACACCAACTTTACCGATCTGGTGATCGAGGATGGCCGCGTTTGCGGCATTCAGGTCGAGCGAGCGGGTCGGGTAGAAGTGCTGCGTGCACGTCGTGGCGTGATTCTCGGCAGTGGCGGCTTTGAGCAAAACCAGGCGCTGCGTGACAAGTATCTGCCGCAGCCGACCAAGGCCGCCTGGAGTGCTACGCCGGCCGGGGCCAATACAGGCGCGGCGCTGGAAGCAGCACAGCGCATTGGTGCCGCCACCGACCTGATGGAGTGGGGCTGGTGGGCACCGAGCCTGCTGGTGCCGGGTGAAGACCGTGCCCGGGGTATTTTCGCCGAGCGTGCCTTCCCGGGGGCGATTGTGGTCAACGGCCTGGGTCAGCGTTTCGTCAATGAGGCGGCGCCGTATCTGGAGTTCGTTGATGCGATGTACCGCAACAATGAACAGACCGGCGGTAAATGCGTCCCGGCCTGGGCCATCTTCGACAGTCACTTCCGCTTCAACTACGCCATGGGCCCGCTGATGCCGGCCCAGATCATGCCGGACATGCGCCTGCGCAAGGAATGGCTGAACAACCTGTATTACAAGGCCGATACGCTTGACGCGCTGGCTGGCCAGATTGGTGTAGATGCCGCCGGTCTGAAAGCAACCGTGGAGAAGATGAACGGCTACGCGGCCACCGGCGATGATCTCGACTTTGCCCGTGGCGGGAACGTCTTTGATCGTTACTACGGCGACAGCAACGTCAGCCCGAATCCCTGCCTGGCGCCGATCGGCAAGGGTCCGTTCTATGCCATGCCGATGTACTCCGGCGATATCGGCACCAAGGGCGGCCTGCTGACCAACGAGCACGCTCAGGTCGTGCGTGAGGACGGTTCAACCATCGATGGGCTTTACGCGATCGGCAACACCTCCGCCTCGGTACTTGGAACCACCTATCCGGGTGCTGGCGGCACATTGGGGCCGGCCATGACCTTTGGTTACGTTGCAGCTCTGCATCTGGCAAGCGCAGTTCAACAGCGGGAGATGGCAGCATGAGCGGACGTCTGCAGGGCAAGGTCGCCGTGGTAACCGGCGGCGCCAGCGGTATTGGTGAAGCCTGTGTTCGCCTGTTTGTTGCCGAAGGCGCAGAGGTGGTGCTGACTGATCTGAACGTCGAGCAGGGGCAGGCGCTTGCCTCCTCGCTCGGCGGCAAGGCCAGTTTTGTGCGTCAGGATGTCTCCGACCCCGAGAGCTGGGGCGCCCTTGCGGCGCATCTGGCCGAGCGGGGGGCTGGCCTGGATGTGCTGGTCAATAACGCGGCGGTGTTGCTCAAGGCCAATATCGAGCAGGAGAGCCTCGAACAGTGGCACAGGCTGCTGCGCATCAACGCCGACAGTGTCTTCCTGGGTACCCAGATGGCGGTGCGCCTGATGAAAGACAGTGGCGGCGGTTCGATCGTCAACATCTCTTCATTGGCAGCGCTGCTGGGGCTGGAAGACTACGTTGCCTACAGCGCCAGCAAGGGTGCGGTGGCCGCCCTTAGCCGCGCCGTGGCAGTGCATTGCCGCAAACACAAGTATCGGATCCGCTGCAACTCGGTGCACCCCGACGGGGTGATGACACCCATGACCCTGGGCGGCTATCCGAAGGGCATGGATCCGTCTGCGTTCACCATTGATGCCGACCCGATGAATCGCATGTGCCTGCCGAGCGACGTTGCCAATGCCGTGCTGTATCTGGCCAGCGACGAGTCGCGGGCAATCAATGGCATCGAAATGCGTGTGGATAGCGGACAAGCCGTGATGGGTATTTGAGATGAGCATGAATTACATAGCGCTTGAGGTTGCGGAGGTCATTCAGGAAACGCACGACAGTTGCTCGTTCGAGTTCAGCGTTCCGCAGGAGCAGTCAGAGCGCTTCAGATATCGTCCGGGGCAGTTTCTGACCCTGCGTATCCCTTACCAGGACGACTGGTTGCCGCGCTGCTACTCCCTGTCCAGCTCACCCTTTGCCAGCGAGAACCTGCGGGTCACGGTCAAGCGTGTGGCAGATGGGCGAGGGTCCAACTGGCTGTGCGATCAGATCAGGCCGGGCGACCGGATCGAGGTATTGCCGCCGGCTGGCGTATTTGTGCCGCGTCAGCTCGATGGTGACTTCCTGCTGCTGGCTGGCGGTAGCGGAGTGACGCCGGTTCTGTCGATCCTGCGTTCGGTGCTTAGCCAGGCAACCGGCCGTGTTCGCTTGATCTACGCGAACCGTGACGAGGCGTCTGTGATCTTCCGTGATCTGTTGCAGCAACTGGTAGCGGCGTATCCGGAGCGTCTGCAGGTAGTGCATTGGCTTGCCAGTGTTCAGGGGCACCCGAATGTACCGCAGCTGGCGCACCTGGCAGCCGGATTTGAGCACGCCGAAGCCTTTATCTGCGGTCCGGAGCCATTCATGGATGCGGGCGTGGCTGCGCTCAAGCAGGCCGGTCTTGCGCCGGCGGCGATTCATGTCGAGCGCTTTGTCTCGCTGCCCAGTGAGAGTGAGCAGCCGCAGGGCGGTGTGGTCGAGCACGAAGGTGCCTTGGCGACAACACTCACCGTTGAACTGGATGGCGAGGTGCGCGAGATCGACTGCCAGCCCGGTGAGTTGCTGCTCTCGGCCATGCAGCGTGAGGGCATGGAGCCGCCTCACTCCTGTCTGGTTGGGTCCTGCGCTTCGTGCATGTGCACGCTGGTATCCGGTGAGGTAGATCTGCTGCACAACGATGCGCTGGACGAGCAGGAACTGAGCGAGGGCTGGACCCTGGCCTGTCAGGCTGTGGCCACTAGCGACAAGGTGCATTTGCGTTTTCCCGATTGATCCAACAAGAGATTTCCCCGATGTCTTCAGTGTTTCCCTCGCCGGCTGATTTGCCGGCGTCGATTCCGGCGCTGGTTCTGCGCGCTGCGCAGCTTCATGGTGATGCCATTGCCCTGGAGGATGGGTCGCAGCGTATCGCTTATGCAGAGTTGCCCGAGCGTATGCTCGAGGTTTCCCGGGCGCTGATTGCCGCGGGAATTGGCCATGGCGACCGGGTAGCGATCTGGGCTCCGAACAGTATCGAGTGGGTGTTGCTGGCCCTCGGCTTGCAAGCAGCCGGGGCAGTGATGGTGCCACTCAATACCCGCATGAAAGGCAGTGAGGCGGCGGATATTCTGGACCGCAGTGGTACCCGGTTGCTGTTTGCGCAGGGTCAGTTCCTGGGTAACGATTACCCGGCGATGCTGGCACCGGTGCGGCCCGCCGGGCTGGAGCAGGTGGTAGTGATTGGCGAGTCCGCTGCGGCGGAGCAGGCGTTGTCGGCCTTTCTGGCCGGAGGGCAGACTGTCTCTGCGCAGCAGGCTCTGGAACGTGCGCAGTCGGTTGGTCCTGATGATCTGTCGGATCTGCTGTTTACGTCCGGCACCACAGGCAAGCCCAAGGGCGTGATGTATGCGCATGGGCAAAGTCTGCGCGCATTCAACGAGTATGTGAGGATCATTGGGCTGGTACCCGGTGACCGTTACTTGATTGTCAATCCGTTCTTCCATTCGTTTGGCTACAAGGCCGGCTGGCTGACCTGCCTGCTCGGTGGTGCTACCATCCTGCCCCAGGCAATGTTCGACGCTGACGATGTGTTTCGTCGGGTGGAGCAGGACAAGGTCACGATTTTGCCAGGCCCACCAACCCTGTATCTGTCGATGCTGGATCATCCCCGTCGGGGCGCTACTGACCTGTCCAGTCTGCGTGTTGCGGTTACCGGAGCCTCGACCATCCCGCCGGTGTTGATCAAGCGCATGCGCGAAGAGCTCGGCTTCACCGTTGTTACCACCGCCTATGGCCTCACCGAATGCGGCGGTCTTGCCACCATCTGTGACCCGCAGGACTCGGCGCAGACCATTGCCGGCACCAGTGGCAAGCCGATTCCCGGCACGGAGCTGGGCATACTCGATGCCGAGGGGAATGCGCTGAGTCAGGGGGAGCAGGGCGAAATTTGCCTGCGCGGCTTTCACGTCATGCAGGGGTACTTCAACAACGATCAGGCTACCGCCGAAGCGCTTGACGCGCAGGGCTGGTTGCACACTGGCGATGTAGGCAGCCTGGATGCCGAAGGCAATCTGCGCATTACCGGGCGTCTCAAGGACATGTTCATCGTCGGCGGCTTCAACTGCTACCCGGCAGAGATCGAGGCGGCGCTGAGTGAGCATCCGTCCATTGCCCAGGTTGCGGTGCTGGGCGTGCCGGATGAGCGTATGGGCGAAGTGGGCTGTGCCTGCGTGGTGCTGCGCCAGGGCGAGCAGGTGAGCGATACCGATCTTATCAGCTGGTCCCGCGAGCGCATGGCCAACTACAAGGTTCCGCGCCGTATTGCCTTCTACCGGGAGCTGCCAACCAATGCCTCCAACAAAGTCGACAAGTTATTGCTGGCCCGTCAACTGGCCGGTTGATGAGGCTCTTCGCGCTGCCACATGCCCCGTGTGGCAGCGATTTTTTCCTTATTCGCACGGATTACTCCGTTTGAGGTAAGTGTTTTTTTGCCTCGCTTCCGATACTTCTCCGGCGTCCTGCTTTCGGGATGACATGGATAAACATCAGGAGCGAACAGTGAATAACAACAATCGCAACAATGGCTGCCACGGCGCTGTGCTCAAGCCGCTGGTGCTGGCGCTGGCGGCCGGGCTGACGCCTGCCGCTGCCATGGCCCTGCCCACCTTGAACCTTGATAACGGGCTGACCATTGAATCGCAGGTAACCGCCAACTACACCTACTCGCTGCGTACCCGCAGCCCTGACAGCCACTACCTGGCCAATCCAAACAACGATGACGCGACCCGAAACTTCAAGCGTCATGCCCCGGTCAACAACCGCGTCAGCCTGTTTGGCGAAGTGATGCTGCAGAAGGACAACGTTGGCGCGATCCTGCGCGGCAGTCACTTCTATGACTTCGTCTACAAGAACGACAACGACAACAACTCCGCCGCGACCGTCAACCGTGTTGTGGGTACACCTGGTGATGAGTCCCGCTTTACCGCGACCACCCGCCGCGACAGCGGCAGCCGCTTCCAGTTGCTCGATGCCTACGTGTACGGCAACTTCCCGATTGGCGAAAGCCAGTATCTGTCACTCAACGCCGGCCGCCACCTGGTTGCCTGGGGCGAGAGCCTGTTCTGGCCGAACATCAGCCAGGGCCAGGCACCCGTTGATGCCACCAAGTTCAACGTGCCGGGCACCGAGGCCAAGGATGCCTATCTGCCGGTCAATCAGCTGTCGTTCACCTGGACACTGAATGAGCATCTGTCTCTCGCTGGTTTCTACCAGCTGGAATGGGAAAAGACCCGCCTGAACCCGGTCGGCGACTTCTTCGGTGGCGACTTCTTCGGCCCGGGTTCGCAGTTCTACCGCTTCGCGCCCGGCACAGTCGCGGCCTTGCCTGATGCAACCTTTACCGTAGCCAACAGCATTGAGGCAGATGATCCGCGTGACTCCGGCCAATGGGGTCTGGGCGTACGCTGGAACATCGACTTCAACACCGAGGTCGGTCTCTATCATTACCGCTACCATGATCGGGTCGCGGCCATGTTCTTTGACGCCAGCGGCGCTACCCGGTATTCGTCGCTGGACAGCATCAATGCCGTCGGCTACGGCCCGGGCGTCCCGGCGCTGAAATTCGGCTATTTCGAAGACATCAAGCTGACCGGTGTGAGCCTGACCTCCAAGATCGGTGACGTGCAGGTGGGGTCGGACATCAGCTTGCGCGATGGTGCGCCGGTTTATCTCAGCAACGGTGCGCCGACACCTGGCGAGCTGCTGATGGCCAGCGCCAACTTCGTCTACATCCTCGGTCCGAGTGCGATTGCCAGCCAGACCACGCTGATGGGTGAAGTGGTGCATGAGCGCATTCAGGACGTTGACACCCTCACCGTGACCGGTGGTTTCCCGGGTGAGGACGGCCAGTTCGACGACTTCGTCTACGACGGCCAGACCCGCGCTGGCACCCTGATCGGTCTCGGTGCGTATCTGGATTATCCCAGCATCTTCAACGGCTGGGATCTGACCACCAATGCGATTTTGCAGCAAAGCGTTGACGGCAGCGGTCGCCAGGGCCTGGGCCGTGACGAGCAGCGCCTGACCCTGGGTGCCACCTTCAGCTACCTCGGCAACTTCGAGCTGGGCGCGACCTGGGTGAACTACCTGTCGACCCCGGATATCGCCAAGGGCCGCACCATGGCCGACCGCGACTACCTCTCGTTCAACGCCAAATACACCTTCTGATGGAGTTTCCCATGCGTATGATCAAACCCTTGTGCATCGCGACTCTGCTGGTTCAGGCAGGGCTGGTGCACGCTGCTGCAACCCCCGAGGAAATTGCCAAGCTGGGCAACGAGCTGACCTGCGTCGGCGCGGAGAAGGCAGCCAATGCCGACGGCAGCATCACCGAATGGACCGGCAAGTGGCTGGGTACCCCGCCACACGTCAATTTTGAGGGCACAGGCAAGCATCCGATTGATCCGTACCCGGAAGACAAGCCGCTGTTCGTGATCACCGCGGCGAATATGGCCGAGTATGCCGATCGCCTGTCGGCCGGTCAGAAGGCCCTGTTTGAAGCCTACCCGGACACCTTCCAGATGCCGGTCTACCAGACCCGTCGCGACTTTCGCTTTGCTGACAGCGTCTGCCAGGCAACCCTGGAGAACGCCCGTTCTGCACAGCTCGTGAACGACGGTGAGGGCGTGCAGGCCACCACTGGCGGTATCCTGTTCCCGTTCCCGAAAACCGGTCTGGAGCTGATGTGGACCTCGTCCTTCTTCACCTTCCGTCCGTTTACCGAGGAGCTGGTCTCCGACAACGCCTATGTGCTGTCCAACGGCAACATCAACTGGGGGCAGGTACGCTCGCGCAACTACGCCCCGAACCTGAAACCGGGTGTGCTCGGCAAGACCGAAGGTCCGTCGGCCTACTATCTGAACGAAACCCTGCTGCCGCAGCGTGATCGGGGTGAAATCAACACCGGTGTGGAATACTACAACCACGCTACCGAACCGCGTCAAAGCTGGCGTTATGATCCGGGCACCCGTCGTGTGCGTCAGTCGCCCGAATACGGCTTTGACATGCAGTTCCCGGGTAGCGGCGGGTCGATTACGGTTGACGAGGTGCGTATCTTCAACGGCTCCGGTCAGCGCTACAACTGGAAGATCGTGGGCAAGCAGGAGATGTATGTGCCGGCCAACGCCTACCGCATTCACGCCAACGACGTGACTTACGACGAGCTGCTGCCGCCGAACCATGCCAACCCCGAGTTCATGCGTTACGAACTGCGCCGGGTCTGGGTGCTGGAGGCCAACCTGAAGGACAGCTACCGTCACCTGTACCCGACCCGTCACATGTACGTGGATGAGGACAGCTGGCTGATGGTCATGGCCGACAACTACGATGCACGTGGCGGCCTGTGGCGTACCTCGATGATCAACTACTTCTACGCCTATGAAGCCAATACCTGGCAGGCGGGGGTGGGTCTGTACCACGATCTGCAGGCCAAGAGCTATCTGGCCTTCAACCTGGTCAACGAGCAGCCCAACGGCTATACCCTCAATACGGGTAACCTGAGTGAGCGTGACTTTGGTCCGGAGGCTGCCCGCCGCTCGGGTCGCTGATTTCAGGCCATAACAAAACCCCGCCTGTCGCAAGACAGGCGGGGTTTTTTATTGGTTCATTGCGGTATGTCGGAGTGGCTGGCGAACGTTCCGTGCCGGGCCAGCGCATTGGTCTCACTCGATTCGAGAAAGGCCGGAATTGGCCGGGCCGCCTGGGGTGATCGCGAGTGACCAGCGCGCCGGTCAGTTGCCCTGGAAGTCGGGGCGACGTTTTTCCAGAAATGCCTGCATGCCTTCTTTCTGGTCGCGAGAGGCGAACAGCAGGGCATTGGCCTTGCGCTCCATGACCAGCGCCGCATCCAGCGAGGCGTCCATGCCGGCCAGAATGACTTCCTTGATCTGCTCTGCCGCCAGCGGCGGCATGCCGGCGATCAGTTTCGCCTGCTCCAGAGCGGTCGCAGCAACCTGATCGTCGTCAACCAGCTCGCTCACCAGCCCGGCCAGGTGGGCCTCCTCGGCACTGATTGGCCGGCCGGTCAGCGCCATTTGCATTGCCTTTGCCTTGCCTACGGCGCGCACCAGCCGCTGGGTTCCGCCAATGCCGGGCATGATGCCAATGCGGATTTCCGGTTGGCTGAAGCGTGCGCTGCGACCGGCAATGATGATGTCGGCGTGCATGGCCAGTTCGCAACCGCCGCCATAGGCGTAGCCGCAAACCGCGGCAATGATCGGCTTGGGGCAGTGCTGGATCGGTGCCCATACCCGCTCGGTATGCCGGCAAAGGATATCAATGGCACCGACATCGGCCATGCTCGAAATATCACCTCCGGCAGCGAACACCCGTTCGCCGCCGGTGAGGATGACACAACGCGTTTGCGGGTCTGTCGCAACCTCGGTGAAGGCGCTGGAAAGCGCGGCTTGCAGTTCCAGGCTGAGCGCGTTGGTGACTGCCGGGCGGTTAAGCGTAAGGCGGGTAACAAAGGGGGCAGGTCGGTCAATCAACAGCACCGACTTAGCGCAATCGGTCATCGGGAGACTCCGGGCGGAGGGGGACATTGTGGCCGATTGTCTTCAGCTGCAGGTGGTAGCTCATCGTCCATTCAGACGAATCGCCGATGCCTGAGCGCCCATACAGTGACTTCATGAAACAAGCAGAGGAACCGTTCATGCAGTCAGTTAGTGCCTCCCTGGATTACACCGGCAAAGTTGTCGTCATCACCGGGGGAACGCGCGGTATCGGTGCGGGAATTGCCTGTGCGTTCCTGTCGGCCGGAGCGAATGTTGTGGTCTGCGGGCGCAGCGAGCCGGAGCAACTGCCGGCGGTTGAAGGGCGCAGCGCGCGTTTTCTCAGTCTCGATGTGCGTGATCCCGAGGCGACCGAGCAGGCGCTAGGTGCGGTCCAGGAACATTACGGCCGTCTCGATGTGCTGATCAATAACGCGGGTGGCAGCCCGAATGCCGATGCAGCAACCGCCTCGCCGCGCTTTAGCGAAAGCATCATCAGACTCAATCTGCTGGCGCCGCTGAATCTGGCCCAGCAGGCCAACGCCATTATGCAGCAGCAGGCTGCCGGCGGGGTGATCGTTTTTATCGGGTCGGTTGCAGCGAGTCGGCCATCGCCCGGCACGGCGGCTTATGGGGCGGCCAAGGCCGGTGTGGTCTCACTGGCCAGCTCGCTGGCGGTGGAGTGGGCACCCAAGGTCCGGGTGCTGACCGTCAGCCCCGGTCTGATTCGTACCGAGCAGTCTCATCTGCATTACGGCGATGAAGAGGGTATTGCCGCGGTTGGCCGGACCATTCCGGCCGGACGCATGGGTGAGCCCGAGGATATCGCCAATGCCTGTCTGTATGCCGCCTCACCGATGGCGGCCTATTTCAGTGGTACCAACCTGCTGTTGCACGGCGGTGGAGAAGCACCGGCCTTTCTGGCCGCGTCCACTGCCGGCAAGGCGTGACCTAACGCGACCACGCCTTTGAGGCGTGTCTTGGAAAACAATCAGGAGAAGAACTTGGCTGATCAAGCACTCATCGACGAGGTTCAGGCCATGGTCGGACGCGAGTACGGTCGTGTCTATGCCTGGGACCGGGTTAACGCGCCGATGATTCGCCATTGGTGCGAAATCATGGGCATCGACAACCCCCTTTACACCAATCCGGAGTTTGCCCGGCAGCAGGGGTACGCTGACGTGGTGGCGCCACCGGGCATGCTGCAGGTGTGGGGCATGGGCGGTCTGGACCAGGAGAACTTCCCGGAGGGCTCCAGCACCGAAAACAACTTTGAGGTGCTCAAGGTCATTGAGCCCCACGGCTATCCGGCCGTGGTAGCGGTCAACTCCGACCTGTATTTCGACCGTCAGATCGTGGCCGGCGAGCGTCTTTACTTCACCAGCCGGCTCGACAGCGTATCCGAAGAAAAAACCACCCCGCTGGGAACCGGATTTTTCGTCACCGTGCTGATGACCTATTTCTCCCAGCAGGATGCTGGCGACGAGGAAGTCGGCCGCCAGCTGTTCAGGGTCTTCAAGTTCAAGCCGGCCCAGCGCCCACAGGAAAAACCGGCCGCCAAGCCGGCAGAGGCCAAGGCCATGAAGCGGCCGCTGCCCGGCGTCAGTGACGATACCCGATTCTTCTGGGAGGGCTGCGAAGCCGGCAAGTTGCTGATTCAGCGCTGCACCGATTGCCAGACCCTGCGTCATCCTCCGGCGCCGGTATGCATCAAGTGTCACAGCTTTGACTGGGACAGCATTGAGGCGTCGGGCAAGGGGCAGCTGTATTCCTTTGTGGTGATGCATTACCCGGAAGTACCGCCGTTTGACTACCCGAACCCGATAGGCCTGATCGAGCTGGACGAAGGCGTACGTCTGATCGCCGGCCTGGTTGGCGCCGATCCGGCAACGCTGGAGATTGGCCAGCGGGTGCAGGTTGAATTCCACCGCTTTGACGATCAACAGACCCTGCCGCAATTTCGCGTTGTTGCGGCCTGAGGAGGCGAGCATGGATTTTTCGTTGAGTGAAGATCAGCGTGCCATTGCCGAGATGGCAGGCAGCGTTTTCAGCGATTACTGCACAGACGAGCGCATGCGTGCGTTTGATCTCGAGGGCCAGCCGTTCATGGCCGAGCTGTGGCAAACCTGTATCGAGACCGGGCTGCATGCGCTGGCTATCCCGGAGGCGTTTGGCGGCTCGGGCATGGGCATGACCGACCTGCATTGTGTTCTGCGCGCTCAGGGCACGGCCCTGGGGCATGTGCCGCTGTGGCAGCACCAGCTGGCTGCTGCCTGCCTTGCCCGGTTCGCCGCAGACAGTCATGGCGACCTGATTGCCTCGGCCGCCCGGGGCGAGCAGCTGCTCAGCCTGTCTCTGAATGGCCTGTCGAGTAGCCACGGGATTGGCCTGCAGCTCGATCAGCACGACGACTATCTGCTGCTCAATGGCAGCGTTGGCGCGGTCGATCTGGCAGCCCAGGCGGGTGCCGTGCTGGTGCTGGCACAGGGCGACGACGGCGTGCATCTGGTACTGCTTGACCCGCTGGCAGAAGGGGTCGAGCTGGTTTCTGCCACCTGGAACCACGGCCTCGGCGCCGCCGATGTGCACTGTCATGGCGTGTGCATCAAGGCCGATCAGGTCCTGCCGGCGCAGGCAGTCGGCTGGCTGGAGCAACGCGCGGTCGCGGCGGCTGCCTCGCTGCAGCTGGGTGTCAGTGAAGAACAGCTGCGTCGCACGGTCGCTTATGTCAGCGAACGTGTGCAGTTCGATCGTCCGATCGGCTCGTTCCAGGCGGTCCAGATGGGCATGGCCGATGCTCATATCGCCCTGGAGGCGCTGCGCAGCGCTCTTTGCCAGCTCTGCTATCGCCTTGACAGCGCGTTGGCCTGTGAGGCCGAGGCCCTGTCGGTTCGCTACCTGAGCACCGAGGCTGCCCATCTGGTCGGTCATCGGGCCCAGCACGTCCACGGCGGTATCGGCGTCGATCTGACGTACCCGATTCACCGCTTCCTCTACTGGAGCCGTTATCTGAGCCTGGTGCTCGGCGGCTCGGCAGCCACTCTTGAGCGCCTTGGCGACTGGCTGGCCAACAATGACACGCTTGGATGGAAATATGACCTCGATGAAAACCAGAGCATTTGCTGAAACCCAGGTGGGCGAACACCTTCCCGAACTGGTGATTCCGGTCACCGTTACGCTGATCAATGGTGGCGCCATTGCCACCCGTGACTACTTTCCGGGCCACCACGATGTTGCGGCCGCCCGTGAACTGGGGTCACCACACATTTTCATGAACATTCTCACCACGACCGCACTGGCGCAGCGCTTTGTAGAACAGTGGAGCGGCCCGCTGGCGGTGTTCCGTGATATCCAGCTGAAACTGGGCGCGCCGAACTACCCGGGCGACACCATGACCTTCACCGGTGAAGTGGTCGAGCGCGATGAGGCCAGCCGGACACTGGTGGTCGCGCTGAAGGGTAAAAATTCCATGGGCAACCACGCGACCGGCAAGGTCACCGTGGTTTTGCCTGCGTAAGGAGAAGCAAGATGACTGATGCACTTGGCGGTAAGGCCGCCATTGTTGGCCTCGGTGCGACCGAGTTTTCCAAGAACTCCGGACGTACCGAATTGCGCCTGGCCATGGAGGCGACCCTGACGGCGCTTGTTGACGCCGGGATCGACCCTTCGGAAGTGGATGGCTTCAGCTCCTACTCGGTCGACAAGGTACCGGAGTACGAGATCGCCCGTCTGCTCGGCTGCAAGGAAGTCAAATTTTTCTCGCAGGTGCCGCACGGTGGCGGGGCGGCCTGTGGTCCGGTCATGCACGCGGCCATGGCGGTTGCCAGTGGTGTGGCCAAGACCGTAGTGGTCTATCGGGCGATGAACGAGCGTTCCTGGTATCGCTTCGGCACCGGCAGTTACGGGTTTGGCGCGACACCGATTTTCGATAACGTCAATTACGGCTGGTACATGCCGCACGGCTTTCACACCCCTGCGGCTTGGGTCGGCATGTTTGCCCGTCGCTACATGCACGCCTTTGGCGCGACCTCGGAAGACTTCGGTCGGGTCGCGGTTGCCGCCCGCGATTTTGCGGCAACCAACCCCGCGGCGTTCTTTTATGAGAAGCCGATCACCCTTGAGGAGCACCAGCAATCGCGCTGGATCTGCGAGCCGCTGCACCTGCTGGACTGCTGCCAGGAATCCGATGGTGCGGTGGCGATGGTCATCACCTCTGTTGAGCGCGCCCGCGATCTGCAGCAGAAGCCGGTGATCATCAAGGGCGCCTCGCAGGGGATCGCCGACGGTCAGCAGAGCATGACCTCGTTCTATCGCGAGGACATCACCGGTTTGCCGGAAATGGATGTGGTCGCCCGCGAGATTTATCGTCAGGCCGGCATCGGCCCGGATGCGATTCAGACAGCGGTCATTTATGACCACTTCACGCCGTTTGTACTGCCGCAACTGGAGTCGTTCGGCTTCGCTGATCGTGGTGAAGCCAAGGAGTTCATTCGTGCCGGCCATCACGCCCGTGGCGGTCGCCTGCCGATCAATACCCACGGCGGTCAACTTGGTGAAGCCTACATCCACGGTATGAACGGTATTGCCGAGGGTGTTCGCCAGGTACGTGGCAGTTCGGTAAACCAGGTGGATAACGTCGAGAACGTGCTGGTAACAGCCGGTACCGGCGTGCCAACCAGTGGCCTGATTCTGGGTGTAGCCTGAGGAGATCAGCATGTACGTTGACCTGACACCGGCGCAGCACAAGCTGCGCCTGGAAGTTCGTGACTACTTCAAGAGCCTGATGAACGACGATCTGCGTCGTGAGTTGCGGGGGGAAGAGGGCAGTGCTACCTCTCACCGGCTGGTACGGCAGATGGGCAAGGATGGCTGGCTGGCGGTTGGCTGGCCGAAGGAGTTTGGCGGTCAGGGCTACGGCCCGACCGAGCAGCTGATCTTCTTCGAAGAGGCCAATATTGCCGGCGCACCACTGCCGTTCGTGACCATCAGTACCGTTGGACCCTCGTTGATGACCTATGGTACCGAGGAGCAAAAGGAGACGTTTCTGCCGGGCATTGCTGCCGGGGAAATCCATTTTGCCATTGGTTACTCGGAGCCGGGCGCCGGCTCTGACCTGGCTACTTTGAAGACCAGTGCGCGGGTCGAGCCCGACCACTTTGTGGTCAACGGCAATAAGCTCTGGACCTCCGGGGCTCACTCTGCCGACTATATCTGGCTGGCTGCGCGGACCAATCCCGAAGAGCTGCGTCACAAGGGAATATCGATCCTGATTGTCGACTGCAAGAGCGAGGGCTTCTCCAACACGCTCATCCCGACCTGCAGCAACCCGACCGCGGCAACCTACTATGACAACGTCATTGTGCCGCGAACCCGCCTGGTCGGTGAGCTGAACAAGGGATGGCAGCTGGTCACTGCCCAGCTCAACCACGAACGTCTCGGACTTGGCTCATGGGCTGATCGGGTAGTGGGCATGTTCCGCAAGGTGTATCTGTGGGCCCGGGCCAAGGATGAACAGGGACGCTGCGCGATGGATCATGCCTGGGTGCGTTCGCTGTTGGCTGAATGCTATGCCCGGTTGGAGGCGATGCGCCTGATCAACTTCCGCATTGCGGCGGATCTTGAGGCCGGCCAGATGGACGTCGCGCTGGCCTCGACCACCAAGGTGTACGGTTCGGAATCGGCTGTGGAGATTTTGCGCAAGCTGACCGAAGTGGTCGGTGCCAATGGCCTGATTCGTGACGGCAGTGCTGCGGCGTTTCTGCTTGGCGAGCTGGAATATGACGTGCGTGCCTGTGTCACCCTGACCTTTGGTGGCGGCACCAACGAGATCCAGCGTGAGCTGGTGGCGCAGTTCGGCCTGGGTATGCCGCGCTCGCGTTAAGTGCAGTAACCACAGCGGAGCCCCAAATAGGGCTGCCGCTGTGGTTGTCTTCAGACTTCCCCTTCGTCAAGTGCCCAAGTGCAGGTGCTCAGTAGCCTGCCTGGCTATCGATGACACCATTCAACTCGGCACCTGATGCAAAGCACAGAAGGTTGTCGATAAATGCCTCGCTCATGCGCTGCTGGCTGAGAGGGCTATTCCAGGAAATGTGGGGGCTGAGCTGTACCTGCGGGTGCTGGTAAAGCCAGTGACCTGCCGGCAATGGCTCAGGGTTTGCCACATCAAGGGAGGCGCGGGCAATTTGCCCGCTATCCAGATGCTCCCTCAGGGCCCGGGTATCGACCAGGGTGCCACGTGATACGTTGATCAGGTGGCTGCCGCGCTTCATCAGCGACAGTCGGTCTGCGCTCATCAGTCCTTCGGTCAGGGCGGTTGCAGGAAGCGCCAGTACCAGATGGTCCGCCGTTGTGATCAGCTCATCGATGTCGGTTACGGATTCGACGCCTGCCATACCTGCAGGACGATAGGTGCGCATGGTGACCCGTACCTTCATGTCAAACCCGAGAGCCCTGCGAGCAATGGCCTGGCCAATGTTGCCAAAGCCAAGTATCCCCAGTGTTTTACCCTCCAGCGTATCCAGCTGCGCCATGCACCAGTGCGGTGGTGGCTGGGTGACCCAGCTGAACGGCAGATTCTTGGCCTGCGCGAGTATCATCGCCATAACCCACTCGGCGATGGGCGCGGTAGTCGCCCCCCTTGAACAGGTCACCTGCCTGCCGTGAAGCAGCTCCAGCGGATAGTCGTCAATCCCCGTGCCCAGCACATGAATCCAGCGAATCTCCGGGTGCCGGGCCAGTAGCTGGCTCAGCGCCTGACTGGCCCCCGGGGTGGCGAGGACCGCATCTACCGCCCCCAGGCTGGCTATCTGGCCAGGGGGCGGCAGGGTCAGGATGTCTGCGTCTGGAACAGCGGCCTGAATGGCCTCGCGTATCGCTGGAAGGTCAAACAGCATCACAACGCGCATGACTTACTCCTCAAGCAAAACACGGCCCAGTTGAACATCACCCTCGATGGTGGTGCGGTTTATGCGCCGGCGTACGCCGGGAGGGGTGCCGGTCGCACAATGCATGGCGCGCCAGTTGTCCCAGAGCACCATGTCTCCCGGTTGCCACTGATGGAAATAATGGAATTGCGGGTCGCGAGTATGCGCCACCAGGCGTTCCAGCAATTCAATCGACTCATCGTTGGAAAGGCCGGCCTTGTAGGGGGTGATCACCCGATCGAGGAACTGCTCGACGATGCCCAGAACTTTCATTCCGGTCACCGGATGGGGCATGACCATGGGATAAACCGACTCGGGGAAGTCGGGAAACTTCACATCCGCGGGTTTCTTCGGGCTGTGCGGGCCCGGTTCATATCCATCCAGGTCCACATAGCGCATGTGTCTTCGTTGCATGCTGAAGGCATAGGACACTTCAAGCCTGGCAATCAGCTCCCTGGTTTTGTCATCCAGTGCATCGTAGGCCTTTGCCAGATCGCCGAACCCGGTCAAGCCGCCTTCGCCGGCGACTTCGACGGCTGTAAGCACGGCGCCGTGGTTGGGTTTTCCGGTGTAGTGCAGATCGATATGCCAGTCCAGTCGGCCGACAATGGTTTCTCCCTTGTATATCGCGGTCATCGACTTGTCCTTGTCACCACCGCTTTCGATCTCGAACAGCTCGGGATAGGCTTCTGATCGCGTCGCCTTCAGCGGATGCAGGGCCAGAGGGCCAAAGTGCCGACTGAATGCGATCTGGTTTTCAGGGGTAATATCCTGGTTACGGAAGACCAGAACACCGTATCGATGCCAAAGGGTAATCAGTTGTTGCCGCTCTGCCTCTTGCAGCGGGCGGGTGATGTCGAAGCCTTGAATTTCAACGCCAATATTGTCCAGCGGCTTAACCGTCAGTTTCATGGTTTTTCTTCCTCAGCTCAGAACGGTTGGATCGCGACGAAGCTCACGACGGGCCATTGCTTCCCAGAGAAATGGAAAGCCGTTTGCGTCCGGCAGGCCGATCTGTGCGATTACCTCCTCGGCCAGGGGCTCTGCACCACCGGCAAGGCGAACCTCATAGGCCCGTCGGCAGCGCCACTCGAGCGTTGCAGCTCGCAGGTGCGCCTGGCGCAGATCACGCCCTACGACGAGCGCGCCATGGTGCGCGAGCAGGGCCCACTTTGCGTCACCCAGTGCTTCGACTGCGGTCATACTGGTGGCCTTGTTCTCGAAGGTGCCGAGATACTCGTTGTAATTCGGCAGCTCTGAGCCGCAGTAGGCACCAGCCTGGTCATAGATCGGCGGGGTTTCTTGCAGGTTGGCCCAGATACCACTCCATTTGGGATGGTTGTGAACGACGACGTTGACATCGGGACGGGCATCATGCAGCTGCAGGTGCAGACCAATGGCGGGAGTGGTATTCCAGTGGCTGTCCAGGATGTTGCCGTGCTGGTCCAGGGTGATGATATCGCTGGCTGTCACTTCGTCCCATGTGAGCTCCCACGGATTGGTCAGTATGCTGCCGTCCGGTTGGCGAACCGTTATGTGGCCTGCGATATGGTCGTTCCAGCCTTCAGCGAACAGCATGCGGCACATCAGTGCCACCTCGGCCTTTGGTGTCAGGTCGGGAAGCAGCGCGCGCTCGCCTCTGCGCGGAGCGAACTTCTCGAACATGGCTTTATTCAAATGCTCTGTCTTCAACACGGGGGGTTATCCTTTTGGCTGTGTGTGTTGAAGGATGCTAAGGAGTGGCCGGCGCCGGGCATTGGAAGGTTTGGCCAGTTAACAGGCCTGAGTGGCCAGAGATGGTCTACAGCAGGCGGCTTCTGAATTCTCGCGGCGTTATGCCGGTCCATTTCCTGAACGCCTTGAGAAATCCGGAGTGATCGCAGTAGCCCAGTTGAAAGGCCAGCTGGGTGACTGACAGGGTCGGATCGCTGAGACCGCGACGGGCATGGATTTCACGGACGCGGTCAATGATCTGCTGGTACTGCCAGCCCTCCGACTGCAGTTTGCGTCTCAATGTCCTTGGGCTGCAGCAGAGTTGGGCGGCAGCCTGATCGGCATTTGGCGGGTTGGCAGGGTCCTTGACGATCAGCGGCCATACCCGCCAGGCCATATTTCCACCCATGCGCCGGATGCTGTGCTCCGCGCACATTGCCTCATAGAGTCTGGCGCTCTGGGGGCTGGCGTTCGGCATCGGTGCATCGAGGACTGCTGCGTCGAAGAACAGCTGGATAACCGGTGTATCGAACTGGGGCTCGCAGTTGAAAATGGCCCGGTACTCGCTTGCGTGCTTGGGGGCGGGATAGTCGCAACGAAGCCTGGTTACCGGTAAGGGCTGACCCAGTACCCATCGAGCGGTTGCCATGATATTGGCCAGCAGTTCTTCAACGGCCAGCAGCCGAAGGGGCCCCAGGTCTTCGTTCAGGTTGACCTGATAGCAGCCCTGACCGTCTATTTCGCTGAAGGTCGTGATGATCGAATGTCCGGAAAAACGACCGGGGTAGTTTTGGTACTTCAGTCCGGTGGTGTTTGCCTCGCGAAAGGTCGAGCAACTGAGCATCAGAAAGGCAAGCTGGCCATAGGTTGCCAGCGATCGCTGATAGCCCAGCTTGAGCCCGAGCCCCGGATCTCCCGTCTTCTCCATGGCGTCCAGGAGCAGTGCCGTGTGGGTCCGGCTGCTTACCGGCATGTCCATGGATTTGAGATCGTCCAGGCCGTGCGCTGATCGGAGTGCGTCGGTATCAACGCCTTGGTGCGCAAGGAAATCCAGCAGCCAGAAGATGTAGCGCGCATCCGTGTTCATGGATCACTCGTCAATGCAGAAGAGCCAGCGCTCGGGCCACGCAGGCCGCTTGCATGCGCCGAGCGGCACGGAGTTCGGCGGCTGCTAGGGTAGCAGCCTGGCTACCGGCAGGGGACCGCTGGGGCACAGGGACTGGCTGCCAGCGCAACGCGGCTGATCATACTGCGCCAGCGGCGAGTTGAGCGCGGCGGTCATCAGCATCAGCAACAACGCTGCGGCACTGCCACAAATCCAGAGATGGAGTCGTGATCTGTTCATGCAAAGGCCCTCTTGTTGAGATTGTATGAGCCAGATGGGGTATTCAGATAAAGCGGTATTTTGCCGATCCGACAAGTCTGTACCTCGTCCAAACGGGTTAGGTACGGCTTCTGGCGACGAACGGTTGATATCGTCTGCGTTGATGATGTTGTAGCTCCAGCATTATGTGGTGTCCGCGGTTCAAGACTAATGACAATAAACCGTTGCCCAGTCGAGGCAGAAGGCGACATTACTGTCGCCTTGCAGTGCTTGGCTTGGTTGCGTGCCTAGCTTGGCAGGAAGTGACCTCCATTGACGTCAAGCTGTGCCCCGGTAATGACTTTAGCGTAGTCACCGGCCAAATAAAGGGCGGTTGCAGCGCAGTCGCTGTCGTCCGGAATCTTGCGCAGGGCAATTTGCTGGGCGACCTGATCGACCAGTGACTCCATTGGGACGCCCTGGCGTTTGGCTTCGCTCTGGAAGTAGCCGATAACCGGCGCACCCCACATCCAGCCCATAAAGGTCGAGTTGACGCGAATGCCGTAGGGGCCGAGATCCTGAGCCAGGTACTGAACAGCTGTTTTCAGCGCGCCTTTGGAGACCGCATAGCCCGACTCCAGCTGGTTAGGAACACGGGTAGCCATTGTGTTGATCATGACGATGCTGCCGGACTTCTGCTGCTTCATCTGTGGCAGCACAGCCTGGGTCATATGCATGGTGCCGAAGAGGTTCACGTCCATGGCATTGCGCCAGTCATCCATCGACGATTCGGAGGCGCTGCCCCAGGCGCCATGTGCATAGGCTGAATTGATCAATGCGTCGATCCGGCCAAAGTGCTGGATCGTCAGGTCCACGAGCCGCTGGCACTGTTCGGGTTGGGCGATATCGGTCGGGACTTTCAATACCGGCACGCTGTAGCCAGCGTCCCGAATGGCTTGCTCTGCCTGATCCAGCTTCGCGGGGGTCCGGGCAGACAGTACCACCGCCTTCGCCTGGAATTCGGCTGCGCGTACGGCCAGCTTGATGCCCAAGCCTGGGCCGATACCGGAAATGATGACAACTTTGTCTTGCAGCAACATGGCATTTACCTTCTTGTTTTAAGCATGCGGATTGGGTTGTTCAAGCGTCGCGGGTGTACAGCTCCTCAGCGCGGCGCTTCAGATCCAGGGCCATCTGGTCAAAGCCGGTTTTTACCCAGGCTCCGTGCTCACGCATGATGGTGTCCTGGTTCAGTCCCAGAAAAATGTCGGTTGTGAAGTAACGGCAACGGTGAGCATCGATGGCTTCGATGTACTGATCACGGCGCGCGGCGTCCATGTTTTCGGGAACCGGGCGCTGCTCCCAGGACAGCAGGCGTTCCGGGTCGCACGCCACGAGATACTCGAGCACGGGAACGGTTTCGCCAGTGTCAGGTGACAGCACTTGCATGCGCACTGGGTCGCCAATCTGCATGCCGCACTCGATGATTGGGCAGAAGCTGTTCCACTTCGGATAATTTTCCAGGTCGATGAGCACCTCCCACACCACTCGGGCAGGGGCATCAATCTCCACGGTGTGCGAGGTCACTATGTTTTCGGCTTTGGCCATGACGGTCTCCTTTACGTGTTCAGTTAATGGGCTTGGAGGTGATCTGCAGTTGGTCGCTTAACGGCTGAATTGTCTCGAGCAGGGTTTCGTAACCTGTCTCCGCGATCATCCAGCGTCCTTCGCGCTTGATGTAGCGGTCCTGGTAGATCGCACTGCCGTGCATGTGGGTGTTGTCCTCAAGGTTGATGAACACGTAGCTGAGGTACCAAAGCGCCGTGGCAGTGTCGTCGTTGACGTCAATTTCTGGCGTATGACCGTTGTGAGTGGCCAGCCGAGTCTGGGTGAATGAGGTGCGATAGAAATCCAGCGCATCATCCAGACCATTGACGTGAAACGTGTAGGCGGGACTCTTGAACGAGAGGGCGACGTCCTCTGTTAGCATGCCGCGCAGCATCTCTATGTTGCAGGTGTCGATCGCGCGGAAATAGCGTGCCTTGAGCTGTTTGATAAGCTCGATTGCTTCCAGGTCCAACATGACAAAGCTCCTTGTGTCTTACTCACGCGCTGAGTTGGTACTCGCTGGTTTGAATGCAGTCGATCTTTTCAAAGTCGATGAACTGACGAGCTGATTCGTACATGGCTTGCTGGCGCTGGGCACATTTCTCCGGGTCGCCAAGCGCACCATAGAAGCCCTGCGGGTTGCCTATCGCCTCAGGTGGGAAGTTTTCTTCGACGATGGCATGCAGCACGGGCGCGCCGAAGCTCAGCGCGCGCACCACCGTGTTCTGGCGATAGCCAAAGATCGACTGCAACGGGTAGGCGTTAGGTCCGTGCCCGTTACGCCAGACCGCATGCCAATGATCAAAGCTCATCCGGTCAGGCTTTTGCAGCAGCGCTATCTGGCACATGCCAGGAGTGCGTTCGCCGACCGCCACTTGATAGCGGCCAGCCCTGGCCTGACGCTCCTCGGGGTAAGGCTCGGACTCCACGACCAGATAGGCTTCCAGGCGAGTGCTCAGCGGTGTCAGCAAATCCTTGACGCCGGGCCATAGCGATGCACTGTCCAGCCACAGTGAGAGCACGCCCTGCAAGGGCACAGCGCTGTTGATAATGCGCTGAGTGGAAGCGGCTGCGACCGCTTCATCCACAACCATGATGCGAATGTTTTTTGCGCCAGCGGCTACCAAGCTATCGCGCACGCCGGCCAGTGCATCGCGCCACTGCTCGGTGTTGTGCTGACTTGGTTTCCACAAGGTGAACATGATTTTTTCCATGCGGCCTCCTGGCTCTCATTCAGTTTTTAGTGCTCAGATGACGGGCCCGATACTCCGCGTAATCGCTTTGCATTTGCTCCTCACTCAGGCCGAAGCGCTCCAGGCTGTAGTCGTGGCTTGCGCGCTTTTCCCTGGTGTTTTGTGCAAGCCACGCCTGCGCATCGGCACGGGACTTATCCGTGAACGGCAAGCCGGCAAAGGCATAGACCTTCTCCAGTACCTGCATTGGCTGTTTCACCGTGTCGGCGAAATGGATATCGAGAAAGCGCTCTGCTGCATGCTGCTGGCGTACCTGCATGGCATGGCGGATACCGCGCGCCATGCGGTGATTCCACTGCTCACCGGCGGCCTTAGGGTCGGGGCTTTCGCAGTACATCTGCCACAGCGTGTGCGCCATGCTGGCCATGGACGGAATGGTCTGCGCTGGCTCGCGGTGGGTCAGAATTACTTGCGCTGCAGGGAATACTTCCAGCAACAGGTCAAGCGTGTGCAGGTGCTGTGGTGCTTTGAGCAGCCAGCGTTGGCCTGCGGGCTCGCCGCGTTGCTGTTTCTGCCACTGCAAAAACTGCAGCATTTTTTTCAGCTGGGTGTAGACCGGCCGCTGATCCTGCTGATCCAGCCATCGGGTGTAGCTTGGAACATTGACGTAGGCGTCCATGGCGCACATGAAGGAGTGCTCCATCAACATGAACTCCTCGTCACAGAGCATGGCGTCCAGCGGGTGGATTGCCAGGATCTGGGGAATGACCTCGGTCATCAGTTCGACTTCCGCCTTGGCTTGGGCTATCCGCTGTGTCGGCTGGCTTAGCGTTTCATCCGCCAGCGGCGCAGGGAGTCGGGTTTCCCACCAGGCCGCCGAGTAGAAGCGCGGGTCAACCGCCAATGTGCGCTGAAGCATGGTGGTGCCTGTTCTGGGCAAGCCGACAATAACCAGCGGGTCGTCGATCCGGATCTGGGCGATTTCTGGATAACGTGCCAGGTAGTCTTCCATCACCAGGCGGTTGACCAACTGACCGATCAGCCGTTCTTCCAGAAGCTGCACACCAGAGGGCGACAGCGCCGCTTCAGCGACCAGTGCATCGAGCAGTGCCTGTAGCGAGGCGCGGTAGTTGTCGTCGCCAAAATGGCTGAGTCCGTTGGTCCGTGCGCTAGCGCTGCTCAGGAGCTTGTCGACGGTAAGATCTTCAATTCTGGATTGCTTGCTCATAGGGCCTCCGCGATGGCATTCACTTTTACAACCCGAGTAGTCGGGTGACATTGATCCTGTGCGCCTACCCAACGCAGACACAGGGTGCCTTGGCGCAAACCAGCGGTTTGCAGCCAGTTGCTGATGCCTGGATTGCGTTCGCTGAGCACCAGCGTCACGCCGCCGTTCTCGTCATATTTTGCTTGGTGTTTGTTGATGCATATCTGGTGGTAGCGGTAGTCCAGCGACTCCATCCAGTAGTTGTTGATTTGCAGGTTCCAGAAGTCGCAATCCGGTACCCGGTCGATGTGAATGATCAGTGCCTCGTCGGCTGCCAGGGCCCAGTGCGAGTGGTAGTAGAAAATGTTGGGGTCACCGCCCACCGCCTGACACAGCGCCTGATCGGCTGGTGGCAGCTGGTTGCTATGCGGCAGGTAGCTTTCAGCCCAGTCGGCAAACAGCTTGGCGGTGTTCTCCACAAAGCTGGAAACCCGGGCCAGACCCTGCTTAAACGTTGCGGGATCAAGCGCGTCGGGTTTGCTGAGAGTGCCAATGCGTTCGATGGTCAGCTTCGCGGGGATTTCACTGCGCCGATCGAGGAATGTCTGGCGGACGATCACCGAGTTGGTGGTGTCTTCCATTTTCAGCCAGTTACCCGGTTGCGGTTCACGACTGAGGATGATTTCGAAATTGCCCTGGGCGTCGAGCTGCAGTTGACTGGCATCGATGAAGCCAGTCTGGATCAGGGTGCCGTTGGTTTCATAGCCACCCTTTTGAGTACCAAAGCTCAAGTAGGCAACACTGCCACGCTGACCTTTGATTCGATACTCCAGCGTGCCGTCGAGGCGGGCGTACTCATAGAGATTGTCCGGGTTGTCGGCACCAATCTTCGCCGTCTCATGTGAGGTTTTGAAAAAGCTGGGAAATGCCGGGTCCGCAAACTCGACATGCATCTCCAGGCCGATACGCAGCAGGCGGGTCAGATAGCGAAACCCTTCTGCGCGGGTAGCCGCATCGGCAGGTGTCTCAGGGCGCAGAATCTGATCGCCGCAGCGTTTCAGGTGATCGCAAAAGGTGGCCCAGGTCTGGCCACTCAACAGTGCTTGTTCGTCAGCTGAGTTAATTGTCATTGTTATGTTCTCTGTGTTTATGCCCCGCTGGTACGAGCACCGAAATGAAGGTGCTCGTACCGGGCCATTCAGGCCTTGCCAGGGCGGAGTCTTTGCCGGCTCGTCCTGTCGAACGAGCCGGGTGTCAACGCTAGAAATCCTTGTCGATAACGCCTCGCTTGATCAGCTCCGCGATAATCAGATCCACTGCGCCTTCCGGTGTCAGCTTCGTGGTTTCGATATGGATATCCGGGTTGTTTGGAACTTCGTATGGCGAGTCGATGCCGGTGAAGTTCTTCAGCTCTCCGCGCCGGGCTTTTTTGTACAGTCCCTTGGGGTCTCGCTCTTCAGCGACCGTCAGGGGTGTGTCAACGAAGATTTCTAGGAACTCACCCTCTTGCAGCAGCCCTCGCACCATTTCTCGCTCGGCACGGAAGGGGGAGATGAAGGCCGTCAACACGATGATCCCTGCATCGACGAACAGCTTGGATACCTCGGCTACCCGTCGGATGTTCTCTACCCGGTCGGCATTGGTGAAGCCCAAGTCGCGGTTCAGCCCATGGCGGACGTTATCGCCGTCCAGCAGGTAGGTTTTCCGGCCACGAGCATAGAGCCGGGTTTCCAGCAGGTTGGCGATGGCCGACTTGCCTGCCCCCGACAAACCGGTGAACCAGAGCAATACCGGCCGCTGGCCCATCTGTTCGGCGCGCTCTTTTTTGCCCACATCCACATGCTGCATGTGAATGTTCTGGGAGCGCCGCAATGAGAACTCGATCAAGCCCGCACCGACGGTGGCATTGGTCAAGCGATCGATCAGAATGAAACTGCCGGTTTCACGATTCTCTTTATAGGGATCAAAGGCGATCGGCTGGCTGGTAAAGAGGTTGCATACCCCGATCTCGTTCAACGCCAGTTCCTTGGCAGCCAGATGCTCCATGGTATTGACGTTGACCTTGTACTTGGGCACTGAGAGGGTCACGGACAGTGTCTTGCCACCGATTTTCATCAGATACGGCCGGCCGGCAAACATGGCTTGTTCGTGCATCCAGATAAGGCTTATCTGAAATTGATCAGCCACACTGGCAAGGTCATCGGTGGTGGACAGTACGTCGCCGCGGCTGCAATCAACTTCATCGACCAGAGTCAGGGTGATCGACTGTCCGGCGACGGCCTGTTGCAGGTCTCCGTCAAGGGTGACGATCCGTGAAATCCGGCTTTCCTGTCCGGCTGGCAGCACTCTGATGCGGTCGCCAGTGCGCACAACGCCGCTGGCGATGGTGCCGGTGAAACCACGAAAATCCAGGTTGGGGCGATTGACCCACTGTACCGGCATGCGGAAAGGCAGCTTCTGCTGATGCTCTTCATCAATTTCGACCGTTTCCAGATAGCCCATCAGCGTGGCACCCCGATACCAGGGCATGTGTTCGCTTTGCTCAGTGATGTTGTCACCACGCAGCGCAGACATCGGGATGGCGGTCACATCAAGCAGATTGATTTGCTTGGCGAAAGCGCGGTAGTCCTCGACGATGGCGTTGAAGACACTCTCTGAGTAGTCCATCAAGTCCATCTTGTTGACGGCCAACACGATCTTGCGAATGCCGATCAACGACGCCAGATAGCTGTGGCGTCGGGATTGGGTCAGGACACCACGTCGCGCATCGATCATCACCACTGCCACGTCCGCGGTAGACGCACCGGTCACCATGTTGCGGGTGTACTGCTCATGACCGGGGGTGTCGGCGACGATGAACTTGCGCCGTTCGGTAGAGAAGAAACGGTACGCCACGTCAATGGTGATGCCTTGCTCGCGCTCTGCTGCCAGGCCATCCACAAGCAATGCGAAGTCCAGCTCACCGCCTTGGGTGCCGTCCTTTTTGGAGTCGGCTTCCAGCGCTTCCATCTGGTCTTCGAACAGCATTTTTGAGTCGTAGAGCAGGCGCCCAATCAAGGTGCTCTTGCCATCATCGACGCTGCCGCAGGTAATAAAACGCAGCATGCTCTTGTGTTCGTGGGCCTTGAGGTATTGTTCGATATCCTCGGCGATCAGGTTGGATACGTGTGCCATTAGAAATACCCCTCTTGTTTTTTCTTCTCCATTGAGGCCGCCGAGTCGTGGTCGATCATTCGGCCCTGACGCTCTGATGTTCGGGTCAGCAGCATTTCCTGAATGATCTTTGGCAGGGTGTTTGCTTCGGACTCAACTGCGCCGGTGAGGGGATAGCAGCCCAAGGTGCGGAAGCGCACATTGCGAATCATTGGGACTTCGCCGGGATTCAGCGGCATGCGCTCGTCATCGACCATGATCAACATGCCATCACGTTCGACCACTGGGCGAGGGGCGGCAAAATAAAGCGGAACGATGGGGATATTTTCCAAGTGGATGTATTGCCAGATGTCCAGCTCGGTCCAGTTTGAAAGCGGGAATACTCGGATCGATTCGCCCTTGTGTTTACGCGTGTTATACAAATGCCAGAGTTCCGGGCGCTGGTTTTTCGGGTCCCAGCGATGTTTGTCCGAGCGGAAAGAGAAGATGCGTTCCTTCGCTCGCGACTTTTCTTCATCGCGACGTGCGCCGCCGAAAGCCACGTCGAAACCGTAGTGATCCAGAGCCTGTTTCAGCCCCTCGGTTTTCATGATGTCGGTGTGGATCTGCGACCCGTGCTTGAATGGGCTGATGCCCATCTCGATGCCTTCGGGGTTGGTATGGGTCAGCAGATCGACATTCAGTTTTTCCACCATCTGATCACGGAAGCGATACATCTCCTGGAACTTCCAGGTGGTGTCGACATGCAGTAGGGGGAATGGCGGCTTTGCCGGATAGAAGGCTTTCATAGCAAGGTGCAGCATGACCGCGCTGTCTTTGCCGATGGAGTAGAGCATGACCGGGTTGTCTGCTTCAGCGACAACTTCACGCATTGTCTGGATGCTTTCCGCTTCCAGGCGCTGAAGATGGGTAAGTGTCATAGGTTTTCGTCTCGCCTTTTGTTGTTGTCTTTTTTCAACATACAACTGGGGTGATTCGGACTTCTGCGCGACTTGATGTTTTAACATCATGCGCAATGTCATCAGCATTGGATCGCTTGTCGGCGGCGCAACTGCAGCAGGTTGGGCAGCGGGGGATTGCTTGATGATGCGCGCAGCTTGTGCGCTGATCGTGGTTGCCAGCTCGCGGGCGCCGCTGACCATTGCATCAGCCTCGGGCAAGTGGAACAGCTGCAGTTGCTCGGAGTGTTCGCGGGCCCAGGATATGAATGTCGCAGCGCGTTGCCAGTGCATGCCGGAAAGCAGGGCAAACACTTTGCGTTGCGTACTCAGATAGAGCCGTTCGAAAAAGTCCTGCAGATTGGGTGCTCGCAACCCATTTTGATATGGCATCCACAGCACCTTGCCGCGATTGGTGACCGCACGCAGCAGGCCATGGCTGAGCTTTCCCTGATCGCTGCGGGCGCCGTAATCGTCTATCCAGTAGACCTCGCCGTTCTCTGAACGTGCTTGTTCCACGATGTGCCGGTACGTACTGCGATGCCAGCGCTGCACGGCAGCAGACGCATTCGCGATGCGCTTGGTTGGTCGCTCGGCATTGAGCTGCCAGCGCTGCAGGTATTGAGCTGCGGTGCGTTCAGGCAGTTTGATGTCGAACAGCTCTTTTGCCAGCGTTTGCATGGCCTCCAGCCCCCAGAGCTGGCAGGTCAGTTGGTGCTGCTCCGGCAGGGTGTCGACCAGCAAGCGATAAACGCGTTTCTCCTGTTCCGCAGTAAGACTTCGACCTTCACCCTTTTGCCGGCCACGGGGTTGCACGGGCACCGCGCTCCAGCCGCCTGACTGCCAAGCCTTGTAGGCGGCAATGATGGTGGGTGCCGAAAGGCCGGTGTCCTGGCGAATGGCGTTCAGCGTACTGCCAGCAATGCGCTGCTTCACCGCGCGCAGACGCCGGTTGTTGATTTCGGCAATGGATAGAGGGCTACCGCGGGACACGAGGACTCCTTTTAAACATCTATTCGCTGATAGGTCCGGAGACAGATGCTTGTACTGTTCCTTGGTCCGGCAAGCGGCGCATACGCCGAAAGGACTAGATGAAGAACAAAAACAGGAGAAACCCCTTGATCAATTCAATGGCTGAACTGCTCGAAGATGTTATTGCCGTCGCTCGTGTAGCAGGCGTGCAGGTGTTGACGGTGTATCGCTCGGATTTTGACGTGCGCGGGAAGCTTGACTCCTCCACGGTGACTGAGGCCGACGAAAGGGCGGAGGCATCCATTCTGCAGGGGCTGGCAGCGCTGACACCGGACATACCGGTTATTTCCGAAGAAGCCGCTGCCGCAGGCCATATTCCCGACGTGGGTCAGCGCTTTTGGCTGGTCGACCCGCTGGATGGCACCAAAGAGTTCATCAACCGTAACGGTGAGTTCACGGTCAATATCGCCCTGATTGAGAACGGCGAGCCCGTTCTGGGAGTGGTTTTGGCTCCTGCGTTGGACCGGTTGTTTGCCGGTGCGCGTGGTTGCGGCGCGTTTGTTGAAGAGGCGGGGCAGCGTCAGCCGATTCGCTGTCGGGCAGTGCCGGAAGAGGGACTTGATGTGGTAGCCAGTCGCTCCCATGGTGATGCGGCTGCGCTGGACGCGTTCCTCGATGGCCGCAAGGTGCGCTCTCTCAAGAGTGCGGGCTCATCGCTGAAGATCTGTCTGGTGGCGGCGGGTGAAGCAGATATTTATCCCCGTCTGGGGCGCACGATGGAGTGGGATATCGCGGCAGGTCATGCTGTGCTGGCCGCGGCCGGCGGGCAGATCTTTACGTTAAATGGGGAAATTCTGGCTTACGGCAAAGCAGGGTTGGACAACCCGCACTTCTACGCAACTGGGGGCTGACCACGCAAGCCCGGTCTACTATTTGCCCGCAGGTGTAAGTAGTACTGCACCTGCGCATTGCTGCTCATTAATTCCATTTTTCCGGCAAACGGTTGCAGGGTGCTGATGGCACCCTGTAGATGCTGCGGCTTGGTGGTGGGTCTGCACGCCAACGATGGCTGCTTGTTGAGCGCCCATCGTTGGCGCGGTCGCTCAACGAACCTGCATGAGCGCAAAGCGGTTGCTTGTTCTATGGCAGCAGCTTGGCCACTGACATTGGGGCGCTAGGGCAGAGCGACTGGCTGCCGGCGCAGCGAGGCTGGTCATAGTGCGCCAGCGGCGAGTTTAGAGCGGCTGTCATCAGTACCAGCAGCAGCGCCGCAGCACTGCCACAGATCCAGAGATGGAGTCGTGATCTGTTCATGCTAAGGCCCTCTTGTTGAGATTGTATGAGCCAGATGGGGTATTCAGATAAAGCGGTATTTTGCTGATCCGACAAGTCTGTACCTCGTCCAAACGGGTTAGGTAAGGCTTCTGGCGACGAACGGTCGGTATCGTCTGCTTGGACGATGTTGCTGCACTGGCGAGTTTTCACAATCGGGTGAAAACAAGAAAAGGAAAAGCCAGATGCACAATGGATCTTGCGCGGGCGTCGCCCTGGTGACAGGCGCCAGCCGAGGTGTTGGCGCCGGGATAGCCGAGGCGCTTGGCGCTCTTGGCATGACGGTTTACCTGAGTGGCCGTACATTGTCCGGTATTGGTACCGACTCGGTTGGCGGGCAGCGGCTGAGTGGCAATCTTGAGGCCAGCGCGGCGGCTGTCAGTGATGCCGGCGGTCACGGCATCGCGGTGCAATGCGATCACGCTGACGATGCACAGGTTGCTGCGTTGTTCGAGCGTATCGAGCGTGAGCAGGGGCGGCTTGATCTGCTGGTCAATAACGCCACCTTCCTTCCTCCGCAGCTGACTGCGCCGGGGCCTTTCTGGGAAAAGCCGCTGGCCATGTCACAGATGCTCGACGTTGGGCTGCGCTCGGCTTACGTTGCCAGTTACTGCGCCATGCCGCTGCTGTTGCGCAGCACACAGGGCCTGATCGTATTTATCTCCAGCTTTGGCGCCAACTGCTATATGCACGGCCCCGCGTACGGGGCGCAGAAAGCCGGCTGCGACAAGATGGCAGCTGATATGGCGGTCGATCTTGAGTCGACACCGGTCAAGGCTGTATCGCTCTGGCTCGGACTGCAAAAGACCGAGCGCAGCGCCCTGGCTGGCGCTGATGACAACGTTGATTACGCGGCTTTTCTTGAGCGTGCGGAGACACCGCAATTCACCGGCAGGGTAATCCACTCATTGTGGAGCGACCCCGAGCTTGAGCGTCTTAACGGCCACACGCTGATTGTTGCCGAGCAGGCTCTGGCCTATGGCCTGCGAGATACGGATGGCCGGCAGCCGGCCTCGCTACGACAGCAATTGGGTGCGCCGCCGGCGGTGCATCCGGCCAGGGTGGGCTGAGCATGGACGACATTCTGCAACGTTTGCAGCGGCTGGAGGATCTGGAGGCGATTCGCGCCCTCAAACACCACTATCTCAACGCCTGTGACCGCAAGGATGTGCAGGTCATTACTGACTGCTTTGCCGAGGGCGAGATCTGGATCGACTTTGGTCCGATCGGCACCTTCCGTGATCGTGAGGCGTTCATCCAGGTGTACCGGGAGATGGCGTGTCAGCCGCAGGTAATCGACCTGCACCACGCAGCCAACCCGGAAATCACGCTGGAGTCGGACAACACCGCCAGCGCTTGCTGGGCCATTTATTACTTCAATCTTGATGCCGACAGCGGGCTTACACGCCAGCTGGGCGGCACCTATCAGGACCGTTATCGCAAAAGCGAGGGCCGCTGGCAGATCGTGGAAACGGTCTGCCGTCTGCACTCGGTGGTAACCGGTCGCAGCCTTGGAGAACCGCATGAGCAGTGATACCAGCACCCAGGTGCAGGGCGCCTTTGTGCCCGTACAGATTGGCCCGTTGCAACTGAAGAACCGCTTTATAAAGGCCGCTACCAACGAAGGCATGTCACCCAATGGTGTGCCGTCACGGCAGCTGGTGCAATTCCACGCCGGTATTGTTGCCGGTGGTGCGGCAATGACCACGGTTGCCTACTGTGCCGTAAGTGATGACGGCTGCACCTTGCCCAACCAGATTCAGCTGAACGAACAGACACTGCCGCACCTGCGCGCAATCACTGATGCTGTGCACCGCGAAGGCGGGGCGGTTTCGGCGCAGATCACCCACGGTGGCTGTTTTGTCTTTACCCCGCAGCCCGGTCAGCGCCGGCCCCTGTCGTCCAGTGGCGGCTTCAACAAGATCGGGTTGATGAGCGGTATGTTCTTCAAGCGCCAGATGACCCGCGCCGATATGCAGCGTATTGCCGCCGATTTTGCACGCGGAGCACGGCTCGCGCAGCAGGCCGGCTTTGATGCTGTAGAGATTCACATGGGCCACGGCTACCTGCTGAGCCAGTTTCTCTCGCCGCTGTACAACAAGCGCACCGATGAATACGGCGGCTCCCTGGACAATCGCCTGCGCTTTCCCCGCGAAGTGCTGCGCGCCGTGCTGGATGCGGTGGGGCGCGAGATGGCGGTGCTGTGCAAATTCAGCATTACCGAGGGCGTGCGCGGCGGAAACCACATTGAGGAAGGGGTTGCCATTGCCAGGGCGCTCGAAGCGGAAGGCGCCCATGCGCTGGTGCTGAGCGCGGGGATGAACGCCGAGTCCATCACCACCATGTTCGGCTCGTCCTTCCCTGCGGAGAACCGAGCGGTGGTCACCAATCCGATCATGAAACTGGCCATGTACCTGCAGCAGCGGTTCGAGAAGCCGCGTGAGTTCAAGCCGCTGTATCTGCTCAAGTATGCGCGCCAGATCCGCGCTGCGGTAAATGTGCCGCTGGCCTATCTCGGTGGCCTGACCTCCGCCGAGGGGGTTTCCACCCTGTGCGACGAAGGGTTCGACCTGATGGCGATGGGACGGGTGTTGATTCACGACCCGGCTTGGGTGCGCGACCTGCAGCACGGTGCATTGACGCAGAGCGGCTGCACGGCCTGCAACCGCTGCGTGGCCATGATGTACACCGAGGGCGGGACCTCCTGTGTGCTTGGGCGCGCGGGAGATCCGGTGCTGAACAGCTTGCCGGCGGCGAGCTGAATTCCCCCCCCCCATTACTATTTCGATGCAGGAGTTTGCATGAGCGAAGACGTGCGTTATTCACCGGGGAGAGCGGTGTCGGAGGCACAGGTTGGCCATTGGGACATGGAAACCGATGTGCTGGTTGTTGGCTTTGGCGCGGCGGGTGCCTGTGCGGCCATCGAGGCGCGTAACGCCGGGGCTGATGTGGTAGTTCTGGAGGTTGCGGGTGCCGGTGGTGGTAGCGCCGCACTTTCGGGCGGTGAGGTGTATGTCGGCGGTAACGGCGGTACTGACGTGCAGCGTGAGCACGGCTTCAGTGACAGTACGGATGATCTGCGCCGTTACCTGATGATGTCGGGCGGTCCGGCTGCCGACGCCGAGCGGGTAGATGTCTATGCCGAGAACGCCGTGCAGCACTTCAATTGGCTGCGCGCACTGGGGGTGCCTTTCAAGGGTACCTATCTGCCGGGCAAGTGGATTGAACCGCCGACCGACGACACGCTTCTGTGGTCGGGCAACGAGAAAGCCTGGCCCTGGAGTGCCGAGGCGCAACCGGCGCCGCGCGGGCACACCGTACAGTTCACCGGCTGGGGCGGCGGTCAGCTGTTGATGAAGGTCTTGTGTGATCAGGCGGTGGCGCTGGGCGCCCAGTTGCATTGCAACAGCCGGGCCCTGGCACTGGTGATTGGCGAACACCGGCGTGTGGTTGGCGTTGTGGCGCGCCAGGATGGCCAGATTCGCTATCTTCGAGCGCGCCGTGGCGTGATCCTTTGCGCAGGCGGGTTCATCTGCAATGCCGACATGGTCCGCCGTTTCGTTCCGTCGGCCCTGGATTGCCAATTGCCGGTCACCGGTGGCAATGATGATGGCTCCGGCATTCGCATGGGCATCAGTGTTGGTGCCGCCACGCTGAACATGCAGGAATTTTTCGCGACGCTGCCGTTCTTTCCGCCGGCGTCGCTGGTCAAGGGAATCTTCGTAAATGGCCACGGCCAGCGTTTTGTCAACGAGGACAGTTACCACGGCCGGGTCGCCCACGCAGTGTTGCGGCAGTCTCAGGGCCGCGCCTGGCTACTGGTCGATAACGAAATATTCGGTCGACCGATTCTGCAGGAAGATGTTGAGATTGCTGCCGTTGGTGAAAGCTGGGAGGAGGTCGAACAGGAGCTTGGGCTGCCTGCCGGCGCGCTTGTGCACACGGTAGAGGAGTTCAACCGCTATGCCGCTGCCGGTGAGGACCCGCATTTTCACAAGAGCGAGGAGTGGCTGCGACCGCTTACGGAGCCGCCATTTGCCGCCCTGAGCTATTGCAAGGGTGACTTTCAGGCGCACGCCTTCACCCTGGGCGGGCTGGCGACAAAACCCACCGGTGAGGTGCTTGACGCTGACGGTGAAACCATTACCGGGCTCTATGCCGCCGGCCGAACTGCCTGCGGCCTGCCTCGCTGGGGGGAGGGTTACAGCTCCGGTCTTTCGCTTGGCGACTCCACATTCTTTGGCCGCATGGCCGGCCGCAGCGCAGCTGCACTGTCGAGCTGAGCTGTTTACGGCGTCGTCCGGACGGACGACGCCGGTCGCCGGTCGCCCTCGTAGAGTCGCTAACACACTTTGTCTCCCCGGGTCTGGCCCGGATGTAACAGCGAGCAGGTATAGCATGAACGAGTTGGAAGAGTTTCGCGCCGAAACCCGGGCCTGGCTTGAAGCCAATTGCCCGGAGTCGATGCGCACGCCGATGCCGTCAGAGGAGATGGTCTGGGGTGGGCGCAATGTCGAGTTTTGCAGTGAAGACCAGAAGCTCTGGTTCGAGCGGATGAGAGACAAGGGCTGGTTTTGCCCGGATTGGCCGGTTGCCTACGGCGGTGGTGGTCTGGATGTGCGCCGCAGCGCCATTCTGGATGCCGAAATGCGGCGCCTGCACTGTCGTCCACCCCAGATTAATCTGGGTATCTGGATGCTTGGCCCGGTGTTGCTGGAGTATGCCAGCGAGGAGCAGAAACAGCGTTTTCTGCCGCCGATGGCGCGTGGTGAAATTCGCTGGTGCCAGGGGTTCTCCGAGCCCAATGCCGGTTCGGATCTGGCCAGCCTGCGCACGACGGCAGTGCTTGATGGCGACGATTACGTGATCAACGGCACCAAGATCTGGACCTCCTACGGCAACAAGTCCGACTGGATGTATGCATTGGTGCGCACGGGCCCCATGGTGCCCAAGCAGAAGGGTATCAGCCTGATTGTGCTGGATATGACGTCGCCTGGTGTTAGCGTCTCGCCGATTGATCTGATCAGCGGAAAGTCCTCTTTCTGTCAGGTGTTCTTTGACAATGTTCGGGTACCGCGCTCGCAGCTCATTGGTGAAATTAACGACGGCTGGAAGCTGGGCAAGGCCCTGCTGCAGCACGAACGCCGTGCCATGTCCCGGTTCAGTGAGTCGGCACTGCCTACCCACTTTGACCTGGATGAATACGTCAAGCGCTGTCTGCCGGCGCCGCAAGATGCTGACGAAGTTGCACTTCAGCAGCGGGCTGTTGCCTGTCTGATGGATGAGCAGGCTTTCAGTCTGACCAATCGCCGGATGATCGACAGCCTCAGCGCCCGTCAGGACGTCTCCGGTCTGATGGCTATCTCCAAACTGGTGCATACCGAGCAGGAACGCGAGAAGTTCGAAATCCTGCTGCAGTTGCTGGGCAATCAGTCCATGGGCTGGAGCGGTGACGGATTCGCCAGTCGTGATCTCGATCTGACCGGGGCCTGGTTGATGAGCTTTGCCCAGACCATTGCCGGCGGCTCGTCGGAAGTACAGTTGAATGTCATCGCCAAGCGGGTGCTTGGCCTGCCGGACCCGGTCCAGGGAGTGCGCTCATGAGCCTGATCTACAACGAAGACCAGCAGCAGTTGCTGGACAGTGCGCAGGACTTCCTGGCGGCACGCTCCCCGGTGGCTGCCCAACGCGCCCTGCGCGACGCCGACGCGGCCGTTGGCTTTGACCCGCAGGTCTGGCAGGGGATGGTTGAACTGGGTTGGTCCGCGGTCGCCTTCGCCGAGGACCAGGGCGGGCTCGACTTCGGTTTTGCCGGCTTTGCGCCGATTTTCGAGCAGATCGGTCGTCACCTCAGTGCGTCCCCCTTGCTAAGTAGCGTGGTGTTGTGCGGCAGTCTTATCGAACAACTGGGCAGTGATAGTCAGAAGCAGGGCCTGCTGCCGGGTCTGATCGCGGGCGAACAGCGCTGGGCGCTGGCTCTCGAAGAAGCCGACCGCCACCAGCCGGATCTGTGCGATACCCGTGCGATCAGAACCGATAGTGGTTACCGGCTCAGTGGCTGCAAGAGCTGGGTAATCGATGGCCTGGAGGCCGACGGCTGGCTGGTGATTGCGCGCCTCGAAGACGGTCAGCGCGGGGTATTCGCCGTACCCGCCGGTACGGCTGGCATGACGCTGCAGCGTCGGCAGATGATTGATGCGCGCAATATGGCGCAACTGCTGCTTGAAGACGCAGCGGTGGACGCATCTGCACTGCTCGCCAGCGACCAATTCGAGGCGGCACTCGAGCTGACGCTGGATCGCGGTCGAGCCTGTCTTGCAGCCGAGCTGCTTGGCTGCTGCGAAGCGGTCTTTGCCATGACCCTTGAGTACCTGCGCACCAGGGTGCAGTTCGATGCCCCAATAGGCAGCTTCCAGGCGCTGCAGCACCGGGCGGCGCGACTGTATGTCCAGCTGGAGCTGATGCGCAGCAGCGTGATGGCAGCCTTTGAGGCGCTGGATCGTAATCAGGTCGACCCGGCTCAACGCCGACAACTGGTGAGTCTGGCCAAGTGGAAAGCCAATGAAGCGGCCCAGCTGATCAGCAACGAAGCGATCCAGATGCACGGAGGCATTGGCGTGACCGATGAATACGACCTGGGGTTGTTCCTCAAGCGTATTCGCATGGCGCAGTCTCAGCTCGGGCACAGTGCCTTTCATGTATCGCGCTATGCCGGCGTGCGGCTGAGCTAGCCGCAAACGGGTTGCAGTACCAATAAAAGCAACAAGACTCAGGCTACCCAGATGACAGACAAGAACACTTTTTTGACTACTGCTCGTGCCAGCATTGACCAGTTGCTGCACGACCAGTCTCCCTTTGCGCTCGATACGGCTGCCGACGGCAGCAAGCGCTTTCGTAATGCGCCGACCACTCTGGTGGAAGCAATTCAGGCCGGTCGTCGCCATGGCGACGTGCCATTTCTGCTGTGGCAGGATCAGCGCTATACCGTCAGTAGCTTCTTTGCGGCCGCCGATCAGTTGACGGCGGCGCTGCAGCAGACACTGGGTCTGCAGCCCGGCCAGCGGGTAGCGATAGCCATGCGCAATCGTCCCGAGTGGATGATTGCCTTTGTCGCCTGCGTACAGGCGGGCCTGGTGCCGGTGCCGCTGAACAGCTGGGGCCTGCATGACGAGTTGTTGTACTGCATCGAGGATGCGGATGTTGCGCTGCTGATCTGTGACCTTCCACGCTGGCAGCAGGTCATCGACGACTTGCCCGAGCGCACCCGGGTGCTGCTGGTTGACGGCATCGGTGACGAGCCGGTGGCGGCCCAGTGGGCACCCATGATGGCGCTGCCTTCCGCGCCGCCCACGCTGCACCAGCCGGCGCCGGAGGATGACGCCCTGATCCTTTATACCTCGGGGACGACCAGCCGCGCCAAGGGCGTGGTGTCGACCAACCAGGCACTGGGTCAGGCACTGTTTGCGCTCGACTATCAGGGGGCGATGGCGGCGATGAGTTCGCCGGAGCGAATCAAGCCGATCATGGCGTCGGGGCTGCAGCCCACGGCACTGCTGTGTTTCCCGCTGTTTCACGTCAGCGGTCTGCATGCTCAGTTCCTTAGCATGCTACGCAACGGTCGGCGCATGGTCATCATGTACAAATGGGATGTGGAGGAGGCGCTGCGGCTGATCGAAACCGAGCGTTGCACTCAGTTCAATGGTGCACCGGTGATGATGCAGGAGCTTCTGGCTCATCCGCGCTTTGATTCCGAGGCAACCGCAAGCCTGTTTTCCCTTGGGCTTGGTGGCGGTGCTGCCTCCTCGGCGCTGCTGGAGCGGCTGCTGAGTGTGAAACCGCAGGCAATGGTTGGGACCGGCTACGGCATGACCGAGGGTAATGGTATTGGCGCCGCCCATGCCGGAGATCAGTTTGTACTGTTCCCGACTACCGCGGGATGGCCACTTCCGATTGTTGATATGTGCATTGGCGAATCGCCTGAGCAGCCTTTGCCTGCCGGCAGCGAAGGGCCGATATGGTTGCGCTCGCCGGCGATGATGCGGGGCTACTGGAACCGCCCGGAGGAAACCGCCGCAACCCTGAATAACGGCTGGCTGTTCAGTGGCGATGTCGGCTGCCTGGACGACAATGGCATGATCCGCATTACCGACCGTATCAAGGACATCATTATTCGCGGTGGCGAAAATATCTCGGCACTGGAAGTGGAGCAGGTGGCCGCCGCACACCCGGCCGTAATCGAGGCTGCTGCCTTTGCCTGCCCGGATAGCCGTTTTGGCGAAGTGGTCGGTCTGGCAGTGTACCGCAACGGAGAACTGGAGCCCGAGCAACTGCAGGCGTTCATGGCTGAGCACCTGGCAGCCTACAAGATTCCCGAGCGTATCTGGTTCGCCGACCAGCCGTTGGCCCGCAACGCGACCGGCAAGCTGCAGAAGCCGGTGATCAAACAGGCACTGGGGATCTAGCATGGGGCTTCTGGACAATCGCGTTGCAGTGATTACCGGCAGCGCCATGGGCATTGGTCGCGGTATGGCTGAAGCCATGCTGGAGGCCGGAGCCGGCGTGATGCTTACCGATATCAATGCGCAGGCACTTGCCGCTGCCGAGGCGGAATTGAATGAACGTCACCCGGGGCGGGTGGCCAGTCGGGTGGTGGATGTCACCGATCGGTCGCAGGTAATCGCCATGGTGGACGCAGCTCATGCTCACTTCGGACGGCTTGATGCACTGGTCAACAACGCCTGGAAGGCCGGTCGGCTGACCCGGCTGGAAAAGCTGACCGATGAGCAGCTGCGCGGCGGCTATGACATGGCGGTGATGGCGGCATTCTGGGCCATGCAGGCGGCGTTGCCATACTTTCGCCAGCAGGGAGGCGGGCGGATTATCAACCTGTGCTCGCTCAATGGAGTGAACGCGCATATGTACAGTGGCGACTACAATGCCGCCAAGGAGGCCCTGCGCAGTCTGACCCGCACCGCGGCGCGCGAGTGGGCGGTTGATCAGATCTGCTGCAACATTATCTGCCCGGGGGCGGCAAGCGCTGCCTATCAGCGCTTTGCCGAGGCCAACCCGGATAATGCCAGGGCCATGGCGGCCGCCAACCCCATGGGGCGTGTAGGAGACCCAAAGGACGATATCGGTCCGGTGGCGGTATTCCTCGCCAGCGACGCTGCCCGCTACCTTACCGGGAACACCCTGTTTGTTGACGGCGGTTCGCATATCAACGGCGTTAGTTGGGCACCGCAGCCGGCAGAATAGGGCTGCGCAGCCTTGACGGCGGGGCAGTCGCCACTTAGCATCGCCCGGTCGAAAAATGATATGCCGGTGTGGTTATTCCGGCACTCGCGCCCACGCGGGAATTAGTCTGTTTTCAGAACCCACGGCATCACCCTGTTCCATCCGGGGGAGATGCTGTGTGCCGCCTCCGCTGCCCATGCACTCCCGGACCTTCTGAGGAGTTCATGCACATGCACAGTAAACGCGTCATCATCGTTGCTCAGGTTTTCATCTCCGGGATGATGGCCTTTCTCATGACCGGCTTTTTCAGCTTTCTGAATTTGGGATTCAGCGTTAAAACGCTGGGCACTTGGGCTGCTGCATTTGTCGTCGCCTGGCCCGTTGCCTTTTGCCTGTCGCTGCTGGTGTCGCCACTGGCCTTCATGCTGGCTGGCCGACTTGCCGGTCCCGGGCGGGACTGAGCTATCGACAACAGGAGGCGGCCGTGCGGGGGGCGGGACTAGCTGCGTCCCCCGGCGCGGCCCAAGAGCGAGAGGCCGCGTAGCGCAGGCATTCAGGGAGGGATGCTGGTCAGCGTATGCGATAGATCAAAAAAAACCGACACGGAGGAGAACCCGTGCCGGCAAAAAACAGCGTTTGCACGCTGTGCGTGGTCGCAAAGCCGGTCGCGCAGCTTCACCACTAACGGAGGCATGGCGAATACGCCATGTTTGTATTGTGACCGTGTGGTCGCGCCGGCGAATCCTCTATAGAGACTAGAGCGTATGGACCAGGACGCGGCCGCTGTTCACAGCGCAAGTACCGCGTCGGTGGCCGAGCGCAGGGCGCCCTCGATATATCCCACCTCGTTACAGTCGCCAATCCGGCTGACAGCAATACCGGACCTGGCCAGTTGCTCGGCCAGATCGCCCTGCGGAGCCGCCCCAAGAGCGATGACGACAGAGTCGGCAGGCAGGCTGAAAGCACCGCCATTTTCGTCCAGACAGTGCACCTGACACTGGTCGATCGCTACCACGCTGGTCTGGCGATGCATTGCAACACTGTGCTTGCGGAGGTTGTCGAGCACGCGCCAGCGACGCACGATGGACAATTCCCGGCCAAGACTCTCCATCGGTTCGACAACGCTTACACTGCGACCGCGCTCGGCAAGAAACTCGGCCAGCTCGAGGCCAACCAGTCCGCCGCCGATGATCACCACCTGTTTGCCCAAGGGCATCCAGAGCCGTGACAGCTGGCGAAGTGCTGAGGTACTGCGGGTCGCGCCAATCAGCGTCCCAGCCATGAGCATGCCGCGCTGCAATACGGATAATTTGCTGCGGGCTACCTGCTGGGCGCGATCACCGGTCATCAGCCGGCGCAGCTCATCACCGCTCCAGACGTGAGCCCCGTCCGCACCGGGTATATGAGGAGGCACCCGGCTGGCACCGTTGGCAACCAGCACATGATCGGCGCCCAGGTCACGCAGCAGCTGCGGTGAGGCCTCGGTGTTCAGGCGAATATCAATCGGCAACTGGCGGACTTGATGTACCAGGTTATCCAGCAACTTGCCGTTCTCCGGGTAGGGCAGGGCAGCAAAGAACAACGTGCCTCCCAGCTGACTGCTGCGCTCAAGCAGGGTAACCCGCATGCCTCGCAGGCTCGCCAGTCTGGCCGCTTCCAGGCCGGCTGGTCCGCCGCCTACCACTACCACGTGACGGGCAGGATCGGCCGGCAGTATCAGCTTGCGCGACTCATTGCCGGTAAACGGATTGACCGCACATTTGACCCGTTCATTGACGAAAATCTGACTGACACAGACGTAGCAGTAAATGCAGGGACGAATCGCCGCGGCATCGCCACGCATCAGCTTGTTGGGCAACTCGGGATCGGCCAGCATCTTGCGGGCCATGGCAACAAAGTCGCAACGTCCGTCGGCGATGGCGCTGTCGGCCAGTTCCGGTTCGATCCGGCCTACTGCGATGACCGGTATGCGGACTGCGCTGCGGACCTCGGTGGCCCACTCGAGAAACCCTGCGGGCTGTTGCACCAGTGGTGCTTCGGTGAAGGCTACCCCGGATTTGATAGTGGCGTAGGCCGATACTGAAACCGCATCGGCACCGGCTTGTTCGGCCATGCGCGCAAACTGCTTGCACTCATCCAGTGTGATGCCGCCCTCGGTATGCAGTTCGGCGGCATCGAGGCGCAACCAGACGCCAAAGTCCTCGCCGGTGCGCCGGCGTACTTCCCGCAGCACCTCAAGCATCAGCCGGGCGCGGTTGTCGATGCTGCCGCCGTATTCATCGTCGCGCCGGTTGTAGTAGGGCGAGAGGAAGCCCGCAATGATGTAGCTGTGGGCCGCGTGGATCTCGACTCCGTCAAAGCCGGCCTGCTGCGCCCGCACTGCGGCGGCAGCGAACCACTCGATCATCTGCGTGATGTCTGCCTTGTCCATGACTCGGACGCTGGGGCGCCCCCTGTTACCGCTGATAAATCCGCGCAGCTCCTCGGGCGTCAGAGCGGCCATCATGTCGGTTTTCATTGGCGGCGGCATGGACGGCACCCACAGCTCGCGACCTTCGGCAATATCGCGCGCAGCGGTCTTGCCGGCGTGCTGCAATTGCATGGCAATTTTGGCGCCGTGCCTGTGTACCCGCGCAGCCAGCTGACTCAGTCCGGGAATGAACCGGTCCTCGGAGACGCCAACCTGATAGGGCTCGGCGGTGCCTGCAGGGAATGCTACGGCACAGACACCCATGATCAGCAGACCGGCGCCGCCGGCAGCACGTGCTTCGTAATACGCCTGAATGCGCTCGCCGCAGGTGCCATCGGCTTCGGCGAAGTTGGAGCCCATCGGCGCCATGATGATGCGATTACGCAAATGCAGCCGGCCGATCCGGCCGGCTGAAAGAAGATTTTTGTAAGACATGGGGACTCTCGGAGCCACATCAGTTGATGTGGCTCGCCGGGTGAGACTCAAGCGTCGGCCAGAAACTCGAGGCATTCACGGTTGAACATGTGCTGGTGCTCTACCTGCACCCAGTGGCCGCAACGGTTGAGCATGACGAAGCGCGCATTTGGGGCGTTATCCAGGATCTTGAAGGCACCGGCCGGCGGATTAAAGCGATCGTTAGTGCCCCAGAAGCCGAGGATCGGAGCCTTGATCTCGCTCAGGCGCTCGGTCATGTTCGGCACCAGCATGGTGGAAAACAGGTTGCCTGGCTGGGTCACCGCGACAGCTGCACGTTCGGCCAGCAGGCTTTCCTGCAGTTGGCCTGGATCGAACAGTTGCAGGGTCATGACCTGGCGCATTTGCTCAACACCCATCGGACCCTGACCGAATACCTCGACCATGCGCTGAATGCCTTCCATCTGGAAATAGGTTTCGCGCTCCTCGATACCACCGGGGGCCATCAGAATCAGTTTGTCGACCTGTTGCGGGTAAGCCAGCACGAAGCCCAGAGCGATGGCACCGCCCAGCGAGTTGCCGAGCAGGGTGCAGCTGTCAATTTCGAGCTGATCAAGCAGTGCCTTGAGGTTGCGCACAAAAAAGTCGAGATCATAGTTGACCGTATCCGGCTTGTCGGAACGACCAAACCCGGGCAGATCCAGTACCAGATTGCGGTAACCGGCTTGCTCGAAAACCGGGTAATTACCCTTGAAGTTACTGAAACCACTGGCACCCGGGCCGCTGCCGTGCAGCCAGACAATAACCGGACCTTTGCCGATATCGAGGTAGTGCACAGTCAGGCCGGTGTCGAGCTTGGCGTATTTGCCGACCGGCAGCGGAAGATCCTGATTGGTGTTGCTCATGTTGACTCCTGATGGTTTTGGGTCGGTTCAATTGACCTTGGTGGTGGTGATCTGGCGAACGTAGCGGGGAATGGCCAGTGCCAGGCACAGGCAGGACAAAGCCAGCAGGGAAACGGTGCTGGCCAGCGAGTAGCGCAGAGCTTCGGTACCGGCAATATGGCTGAACAGGTCGCTCAGCACGCCAACCACCAGCGGGCCGAGGCCTACGCCGAACAGGGTGATACCCATAAACAGAATGGCCGTGCCCTGCGCCAGTCTGCTGGGCGGGAACAGGTGACTCATGGCACCGAAGCAGGGTACCGACCACCACATGCCGAAGAAGGCAAAGCCGATGTAGAACAGTCCTGCCGTGGGTACCGCAACGCTGCCAACCTGGAACGCGGTACCTGCTGGCCACAGATAGAATGCAAGGCAGAAGGGGATGCTCAGCAAACTGCCAAACAGAGCGGCGCCCAGCTGCCATGTCGGGGACCGGGCAACCATTTGGTCGGTGAACCAGCCGCAGGCCAGTGTTCCGCACACGGAGATTACTCCGCCCCCCAGCCCCATCAGCAGCCCTGCTTCTTTCAGGCTCAGGCCGTGGGAGCGAATCAGGAAGCTGGGATTCCAGGTGGCAATGGCATAGCCGGCGATTGCCGCCAGACTGCCGCCGACAATGATCAGAAGGTAGGACGGGGTCGCCAGCAGGCTGCTTATAGTGCGCCAGAAACTGTCATTGCTGTTTTGCGCCGACGTGTCAGCGGGCTTGGCTGGCTCACGCACGGTAAAGGCCAGCAGCAGGCCGAGCAGGACCCCGGGCGCGCCGGTCGCGATAAATGCCCAGCGCCAGCCCCAGGTCTCGGCGACCCAGCCACCCACGCCCAGGCCGACCAATGCGCCGACCGCCGGCCCCATCATCAGTACCGCCAGCGCCCGCGTGCGCTGCTTGGGTGGATAGAGATCCGACACCATGGCCACTGATGGTGCCGAACCGCCGGCTTCTCCGACGGCGACGCCGATACGACATAGCAGCAGTACCGCAAAGCTGCCGGCCAGACCGCACAACATGGTCATCACACTCCAGGCGATACACGCCAGTGCAACCACGGGCTTGCGACCGAAACGGTCGGCCAGGCGACTGAAAGGCAACCCGAAAACGGTGTAGAACAGGGCAAAAGCGACCCCGGAGAGCAGGCCGATCAGGGTGTCGGAGACACCAAACTCCAGTTTGATCGGTTCAATCAGAATGGAAACAACCAGACGATCGATGTAGTTGAAGATGTAGATGATCGCCAGCATGAACAGTGCGTAGTGGGTGCGCCAGGTAACGACCGGTGCATGGGGAACCGAGGTTCTCGGCGGAGCATTCATGGTGTTGTGTTCCTTTTGTTTTTGTACGTAAACAGGATCATCCGCGCGCTTTCAGCGATCTTCATCGTCCGTTCAGACCAGCTTCTCAAGGCCTCGCCAGGCGCTCTGGATGGGCCAATTTGCTTAGTCTCATCGGACGATGTTTGCCTGCTTTGTCACGTGAATCATTGCTGCAACCGTAATCAACCCGATCGTCGCAATCGGGCCAACAGGAGCAGCCATGAAACTCAATAACAAGATTGCCTTCGTTACCGGTGCCGCCCAGGGAATGGGTGCAGCCATCGTGCGTGAATTCGTTGCCGAAGGGGCGATCGTCTACGCCGCAGACATCAACGAAGAGGCTATCTCCGCCAGTGTTGCCGAGTACGGTGACAAGGCTCGCGCCGTGGTCTGCAACGTCATGGATGAAGCCTCTGTCCAGGCAGCCATGCAGCGTATCAGTAGTGAGGCGGGCCGCCTTGACGTGCTGGTCAACAACGCCGGCACGGGCTCCGTCGACAGTTTTCTGGATACCCCCGTTGAGCACTGGGATCGCGTGGTGGGCGTCAACCTCAAGGGCAGCTTCCTGTGTGCTCGTGAAGCGGCCCGCCTGATGGTCAACGGCGGTATCGCCGGCAGCATTATCAACTTCTCCAGCACCGGTGCAGTGACCGGTGAAGGCCCCAGTCATTACGTCGCATCCAAGGCCGGCGTGATGGGCCTGACCCGCAGCCTGGCGCGGGAGCTGGCGCCGCAGAAAATTCGCGTCAATACCATCGTTCCAGGCCCGACCGACACCCCGATGATGGCCGGCATTCCCGATGAGTGGATGCAATCTATGGTCGCTGCCATTCCGCTGGGTCGTCTGGGTCAGCCGGCTGAAATCGCTCGCGCGGTGGTGTTCCTGGCCAGCGATGACGCCAGCTTCGTGACCGGCCAGAACCTGACCATCAACGGCGGCTCCGCCTTCCTGTAAGGAGACAGATTATGACTGCACGTATGCATAACAAGGTGTGTTTCGTAACCGGCGGTGGTTCCGGTATTGGCGCGGCCACCGCGAAGAAAATGGCCGCTGAAGGCGCTACCGTAGTGATCTGTGGTCGCAGTGAAGGTCCGCTGCGCGACGTGGTTGGCGAGATCACCGCAGCCGGTGGCAAGGCCAGCTACCGCGTAGCCGATGTGAGCAACGAGGCAGCCTTCGTTGGTGCCATCGAGGCAACTGCAGAGCAATTCGGTCGTCTTGATGTCATGGTCAACAACGCCATGGCCTATACCTGGGGCGGCGTTGATCAGATGACCACTGCCGACTGGCACGCCAACTTCGCGACCACTGTTGACGGCACCTTCTGGGGTACCCGCACTGCCATGCAGCTGATGAAGAAGCAGGGCGGCGGCAGCATCGTCAACATCGCGTCCATTTGTGGCGTGTTTGGCACCGCCTGGATGTCCGGCTACTCCGCAGCCAAGGCAGCAGTCATCAACTTCAGTCGTGCGGTCGCTTCCGAGGGCGCTGCCTGCGGCGTGCGCTGCAACGTAGTGGTTCCGGGCGTGGTCGCTACCCCGGCCACTGCCGGCATGCTGAGTGACGATGCTTCGCGCAACAACACCGAGAAGCTGATTCCCATGAGACGGGTAGGCGAGGCCGACGAGCTCGCTAATGCCGTGTTCTTCCTTGCCTCGGACGAAGCTTCCTACATTACCGGCGCCAGTCTGGCCGTTGATGGTGGCCGCAGTTCCGACCTTTACACCGTTTTTGAATAACAGGGCGAGCCCCGTGCTCGCACCTGCCTGAAGTTGAGGCAAGACATGGATCAGAATTCCCTGGTACAGCGCCTGGATCGCCTTGAGTCGATTGAGGAGATCCGCCAGCTGGCTGGTAAATACGCACTGTCACTGGATATGCGCGACCTGGATGCGCACGTCGGCCTGTTTGCGCCGGATATCCGTGTAGGACGCGAAAAGACCGGCCGTCAGCATCTCAAGGCCTGGGTCGATGACACCCTGCGTTGGCAGTTTACCGGCACCTCGCATCATATCGGTCAGCACATCATTGAGTTTACCGACCCGGATAACGCCATTGGCGTGGTGTATTCCAAGAACGAGCATGAGACCGGTGCTGAGTGGGTCATCATGCAAATGCTCTACTGGGACGACTATCAGCGCATTGATGGGCGCTGGTATTTCCGCCGCCGTCTGCCGTGCTACTGGTACGCCACTGACCTGAACAAGCCGCCGATCGGCGATATGAAAATGCGCTGGCCGGGTCGTGCGCCTTATCCGGGCACCTTCCATGATCTGTTTCCGTCGTGGAAGTCGTTCTGGGCTGGTACGCCCGAGCGTGATCATTTGCCGGAAGTGGCCGAGCCGGCTCCCCTTGAACAGTTTCTTCAGCGCATGCGGGGCGACACCCCGCCGCCGAAGATTCGTGTGCGCTGAGGAGACCGGCATGAATGCTCTTATGCAGCCGGCTCGCTTTGGCGAGATCGAACTGGCCAACCGTATCGTCATGGCGCCGATGACCCGCAGCCGTGCAGATGATCGTGCGGTGCCGACCGCCGAGATGGTTGAGTACTACGCCCAGCGCGCCAGTGCCGGGCTGATTGTCGCCGAGGGCACTGCGCCGTCGGCTGACGGCCTGGGCTATTGCCGCACGCCGGCGATTTACAACGACGAGCAGATCGCCGCCTGGCGTCAGGTGACCGAAGCCGTGCATGCCCGTGGCGGCCGCATCGTGCTGCAACTGATGCATTGCGGCCGGGTTGCCAGCAGGCACAACAAGCCGGAGGGCGCGCGTACCGTTGCTCCGTCGGCAGTAGCCGCGAAGACCGAGCTGTTTACCGATGCAGTTGGCTTGGCGCCAACCGAGCAGCCCGAGGCCCTTACCCGCGAGCAGATCGCCGAGGTGGTCAGCGAGTATCGGCAGGCCGCGCTGAATGCCCGTGCTGCCGGTTTTGATGGTGTTGAATTGCATTGTACGAGTGGTTACCTGCCGATGCAGTTCATGTCGGAAAACGCCAACCAGCGTACCGACGAATACGGCGGCAGCCCGCAAAACCGCGTGCGCTTTACCCGTGAGGTGCTGGACGCGATGGCGAATGCCATCGGTGCCGGTCGGGTGGGTATCCGCTTCTGTCCGGCCAACCGCTACAACGACGTCGCCGACAGCAACCCGGCTGCCACCTTTGACGCGCTGCTGGATGCGCTGCAGGGCTTGGATCTGGCCTATCTGCACATCATGCGGGCCCACAGCTCGAAGATCGACGCCTTTGCGCTGGCGCGCAGCCGGTTCGCCGGGGCGCTGATCATCAATGACGGTTTCGAGCCTGATACCGCGCAGGCTGCGATAGAGCAGGGCGCGGCTGATGCGGTCTCGTTTGCCCGTCACTACATCGCCAATCCCGACCTGGTAGAGCGCATCCGCGCTGGCGCACCGCTGGCCGAGTTTGATCGCCAGACGCTCTATTCACCCGGTCCAAAGGGGTACATCGACTATCCGGCGCTAGGCGCCAATCCGCTGGAGGAACATGCATGACCACTCAAGCCAGGGCAAAACAAGAACAAGAATCCCGCTTTGAGCTGCCATCCCGAGAGGCGACGCAGGCGAAACTGGACCTGCGCTCGGCAGCCTCGCTGCAGATCAAGCCAAGTGACGCCTATACGCTCGCCGACCGGATCGAGGCTCAGGTGGATCGTTATGCGCAACGGCCGTTCCTGATCTATCAGGACCAGCGATTCACCTATGCCGAGGTCGAGCGCATAGCCAATCGCTATGCCAATGCCATGTTGGCGCGGGGCCTGCGCGCTGGTGACGTTTGCGCGCTGGCAATGGAAAACCGGCCGGACTTTTTCTTCTGCTGGTTCGCCCTGAGCAAGCTGGGTGTCACCACTGCGTTTATCAATTATCACCTCACCGGCAAGCCGCTGGTCCATGCGCTGGAAAGCACCGGGGCCAAAGCGGTCATTATCGGTGAGGAATGCCTGAAGGTATTTCTTGATACCAGTGAGACTGCCGCCTATCCCTGCTGGCTGGTGCCTGATGCTGAAAAACCGGCGGATAGCGCCTTCCCCGGCTATCTGGATAGCGGTTTCGCCAGTGCGGTTGCGGCAGCGTCCGATGCGCGTCCCGACCGGGCGCTGCGGGTCGGTATCAAGGCCGAAGATGACATGCTCTATATCTTCACCTCCGGTACCACCGGTCTGCCCAAGGCGGCCCGTTATAGCCATATGCGCTGGATGACCTCGGGCGATGTCATGAAGGTCACGCTGGAGGTCAAGCCAGAGGACGTTTTCTATTGCTGTCTGCCGCTGTATCACGGCGCAGCGGCCACTTCGATTACCTCGACAGCACTGGCCTCCGGTGCTGCCATTGTGTTCCGGCGCAAGTTCAGCGCCAGTGAGTTCTGGAGCGACATTCGCCGCAACCAGGTAACCGTGTTTCAGTACATCGGCGAAATCTGCCGCTACCTGCTGAACAAGCCGGCGCAGGCGAATGACCGTGATCACAGCCTGCGCTGCATGCTGGGCGCCGGTCTCAGTCGCGATGTCTGGCAGCGCTGGGTGGAGCGGTTCGGTGAAATCGATATCTTCGAGGGCTGGGGTGCTACCGAGGCCAACGCGGCCACACTCAACGTAGACAACCGGGTAGGGTCCTGTGGCCGTGTGCCGTTCTGGGACAAGACCAACCTGCGGCTGCTGAAGTTTGATACCGAGACCCAGACCCACGTTCGCGACGACCAGGGCCGCTATATCCAGTGCCAACCGGGCGAAGTAGGCGAGGCTGTCGGCTACATCGTCAATCACCCGGAGATCGGTGCCGGCCGTTTCGAGGGCTATACCTCGGCGGAGGCGACCGAGAAGAAGATCCTGCGCAATGTGTTTGCCGACGGCGACGCCTGGTGGAGCTCCGGTGATCTGCTGCGTTATGACGAGGATGGCTACTGCTATTTCGTTGATCGTATTGGCGACACCTTCCGCTGGAAGAGCGAGAACGTTTCCACACTGGAAGTGGCCGATGCGCTGGGCGACTTCCCTGGTCTGGAACTGATCAACATTTACGGCGTTCAGGTTCCCGAGCACGAGGGCCGCGCCGGCATGGCGGCCATTCTGATGCAACCCGGTCAAACCTTTGATCCCGACGCGTTCCACGCATTTGCGACAGAGCGAGTGCCGCACTATGCGGTGCCGGTATTTGTCAGGGTCTCGGCAATGGCGGATATGACAAGTACCTTTAAGCTGCGCAAGGTCGATCTTCAGCGTCAGGGCTACTCTCCTGCCCAGGTCAGCGACCCTTTGTACGTTCGTGATGCCATGACAGGGACCTATCAGCCGCTGAGTGACGAGGTACTGGCACGCAATGCTCTGCCGGCGTTTGCCGGGGAAAGCGCATGACCGATATCAGCCTGCACGCCGGTGTCGTCGACTCGCCTCTGCGCTTCCCCTGGGAGCAGGCGCAGGCGATGGGTGACGTTCGCGAGGTCGCTGACGGCATCTACTGGCTGCGCATGCCGCTGCCGTTCGCGCTGGACCATATCAACCTCTATCTGCTGCGCCATGAACATGGCTGGGTTGTGGTGGACACCGGTTTGGCCACGGATGCCGCGCGTGCGGTCTGGGAGCAGGTATTCACCGGCCTGTTCGCCGGGCAACCGGTGCTGGCCGTTATCGCTACGCACTGTCATTACGATCACTCCGGCCTGATCGGCTGGCTGGTCGATCGCTTTCAGTGCCCGGCCTACATGACCTTTGGCGAGTATCAGTCGCTGACGTTTCAGGGCAGCCCGAGCGATGCACCGCACTGGACCTTCATGCAGCTGTATCGCCGCGCCGGCATGGCCGACAGCGACATTGAGCAAATGATTCCGGCGATCAACAAGGCCTTTTTCAGTATTGACGTCCCGCACAGCTACCGCCGTTTGCGTGACGGTCAGCAGCTGCGCATTGGCGATCGCTACTGGCGAGTTGTGGTGGGCTCAGGGCATTCCCCTGAGCATGCCTGCCTCTACAGCGAAGAAGACCAGTTGCTGATTTCCGGTGATCAGGTATTGCCACGTATTACCTCAAGCATCTGTATCACCGTTACCGAGCCTGATGCCAACCCGCTTGGTGAGTGGCTGCAATCCATTCGCAAGTTGCGTCAGCTGCCGGATTCTGTGCTGGTGCTGCCGGCCCATGAGCGGCCGTTCTTTGGCCTGCACCAGCGTCTGGCGCAGTTGCAGCAGCATCACGACCGGCATCTGGATCGCTTGCTGGTGGCGCTGCAGGAACCGCTGACGGCAGAGCAGGCCAGGGCGCTGCTGTTCACTCGGGTGCGCAACGGTTTCGATCATCTGATGGCCATGGGCGAGACCCTGGCTCACCTCAATTACCTCATGGAAGAGGGCGCAGTACGGCGCGAACTACGTGATTCGGTGTGGCGCTACAGCCTGGCCAGAGCCGATGAACAGACAGTGGGTTCGCCCGGAGACATTCACGTGTAAGCAACCCAAACCGGGGGGTGTTCCCCCCAAATCTAGGAGCAGTCATGAACAACAAAAACAAGAATGCTTTACCACATGCTTCGGGAGGTTTTGTACTTGCCTCCCTGGCGATAGCTGTTGCCACGCTTGGCGCAGCCGGCGCCTACGCAGGGGAACCGATTTCGTTCGGTAGCGACACAGAACTCAACTGGTCGGTGACCACCAGCTATGGCATCGGCATGCGCCTGAGCGATCAGGATTCCGAGCTACTGTCGAATATCAACGGTGACGATGGTAACCGAAACTTCGACAAGCACTCGCTGACCACCAACCGTGTTGGTGCGCTGGCCGAGATGATTCTGACTCATGGCAATTACGGGGCAGTCTTGCGCGCCAACGCGTTCTACGATGACGTTTATCACCGCAGTAACGACAACCGTTCGCCAGCGACAGTCAACAAGGCTGGTGCCGCTGATGAATTCACCAGTGACACCAAGCGCTTTTCCGGTGGTTACGGGCGCATTCTCGACGCTTACGTGTATGGCAACTTCGACCTGCCTGCCAACCAGCGGCTTTCGCTGCGCGCCGGTGAGCATATGGTGGCCTGGGGTGAAGGCCTGTTCTATCCAGGTGTAAACGGCGTCCAGTCGGCGGTAGATGTGGTCAAGGCCGGCCAGCCCGGTGTTGAGACCAAGGAAGTCCTGCTGCCTCTCGGGCAGGTATCGGCGAACTGGGAAATCAGCCCGGATGTTGGTGTGGCTGCCTACTATCAGTACGAGTGGGCTGGTAATGATCTGAGCCCGGTGGGCTCTTACCTCTCTACCTCTGACGTCACCGGCCCGGGTCGGGAGTTTCTGTTGCTGCAATTGGCACCAGGCTTCTATCAGCAGGCCAATTACGCCGGCACCAACAAGCCTGGCGACAGCGGTCAATGGGGTGTGCGCGTCATGTACCGTCCCAGCCTTACCTGGGAGCTGGGTCTGTTCCACGTTCGCTACCATGATCGCAACCCGTCAGGTATATCGCTAGGCGGTTTCGGGCTGAATCCGCTTGATCCTCGGTTGCCAACCACATATCAGGTTGAGTACTTCGACGACATCAAGCTGACCGGTGTCAGCTTCTCCACCCTGTGGGGTGATACCCAGATTGGCGGTGAGTGGAGCTACCGCGACGGCGCGCCGGTCAATGTCATGACGCCGGCCGGCCCGACCGCGACCCGAGGCCGTGGTCAGCAGTTTCAGCTCAGCTTTATTCGCACCCTGGGTGCTGCGCCGTGGGCCGATGCGACCACCATTCTCGGCGAGGTGGTACATGTGCGCGCCAATGGCGTTGACGGTGATCCGGTATTCGGCAGCAAGGATTTCACCTACGACTCTGGCAACAACTGGCAAACCAAGTCCTCCACGGCTTACACCTTGCAGGTCAGCCTGAGCTACCCGGGCATCTTTGCCGGCTGGGATCTCAGTGTGCCGGTCAGCTTTGCCCATGTGGTTGATGGTCGGACCCCGATGCAGGGCGCCATTAGTGCCGGTCAGCACGACAAGCGTCTGGCAATTGGCGCAACGTTGAAGCGTCTGGGCAACCTCGAGCTGAACAGCACCTACACCAACTACCTGAGCTCCGCCAGCCTGCGCTCAAACCGCCAGCTGACCGACCGGGACAACATCACTTTCTCGGCCAAGTATTCGTTCTGATGACGCCTAAGGTTTGCGCCCCGCTGGAGCGGGGCGCACCGATACACTGGAGATAAAAATAATGTTGAAACACAGTGCAGTTATTTCACTCGCCGCGGCTGTTGCCATGCTGTCCGCGACTGCCCACGCCAAGGTCAGTCCGGAGGAAGCCGCGCGCCTTGGCCAGGACCTGACTTGCGTTGGTGCCGAAGCCGCCGGTAACGCCGCCGGTACCATCCCGCCCTATACTCGCAAGTACGTCGGCGAGGTCCCAGGCTGGAACGCCGAGCCCCATTCCGGTTCACACCCGGTTGATCCCTACGCCAACGAAGAGCCGGTTCTGGTTATCACCGCAGCCAACGCCCAGGAACATGCCGAGAATCTGACCGAAGGCCAGCTGGCGATGTTCAAGCAGTACCCGGATACCTTCCAGATCAAGGTGTATCCCAGCCACCGCGATTTCGCCTACCCGGAGCACGTTTGTGAGCGCGCCAAGTGGAACGCCCTCAATGCCGAGCTGGTAGATGACGGCATGGGCTATACCGGCCTTGGCAGCAACCCGTTCCCGATCCCGAAGAACGCAATGGAAGTGCTGTGGAACCACCAGCTGCCTTATCGTGCCTGGACTCAGGATGAAGTGCGTGATTTGGCATCGGTACAGCCCAGTGGTGAAATTGGCTGGGGCCGTGTGAATGGCGTCTGTTTGTCTCCGGCATCCAGCCCAACGGGTGAGCCACGTACCGACGACGGTGCCTCATCTTTCTGCATGACCGAAGTGCTGATGCCGCTGCGCGAGCGTGGCAACATTTCCGTCAACCATGAACCCTATAACTACAAGACGGCGCCCCGGGTTGCCTGGACCTACAACACCGGCACCCGCCGTGTCCGGCTGGCACCAGGCTACGGCTTCGACCAGCCGCTGGGTGGCTCCAACGGCGCCATGACCATCGACTCCGACCGCCTGTTCAATGGCTCGCCGGAGCGTTATGACTGGGAGTTGATCGGCAAGAAAGAGATCTACATTCCGGCCAACGACTTTGCTATCAACAGCAGTGACATTACCTATGATTCGCTGCTGACCCCCAACCACGCCAACCCCGAGCATATTCGCTACGAGCTGCGCCGGGTCTGGGTCATCAAGGCCAACCTCAAGGAAAACAGCCGTCATCTTTACCGCGAACGCATGATGTATCTCGACGAGGATACCTGGCATGCCGTGATTGCCGATTTCTATGACAATCGTGGCGACCTCTGGAAGCACTCGTTCGTGACTTACTACTACCATCCGGATATGAGCGCATGGCAGGCTGGGGCTTCCTTCTACCATGATCTTTCCAGCGGTCAGTATGTTGGCTACGCGCTGACCCAGGAGCGTGAAAAGGGGCCGATCATCAATGCCGGCAATATTGAACCCAACTTCTTTACGCCGGACATGATGCGCGCCCGCGGTCGATAGTTTGCTGACGGTGACATCACATCAATGATGAAAACCCCCTGCCAGTCAGGGGGTTTTTTTGTCGTACAGGTTCGGTGTGATGGTACTGCAGATGCCTGCCTAACAGCGGTCATTGGCAACGTTGCCAGCCACCACACAATTAGCTGCTGTGCAGCGTGCCAACTGCTTTAACCGGGGCAGACTGAGGGGGGCGCGGAAGGCTGGCCAGACTCGCACAATGGCCCCGTCAGCCGGCAGGCTGACGGAGTAGAGGAGTCAAGGGGTTGGTTTCAGGGCGTCGTTGAGTTCGAACAGCAACTGGTTGGCATTCAGGTTGACCACCACCGGTGCAGTTGGGGTTTGTGCCCAGTTGCTATCAAGGTCGCCGTACATGCGTTTGAGCATAAGCCAGCGGGCACCGTTGTGATCTGGTGCGCTGACAGCTGTCAGGGCGCTATCCAGAGTGTTGATCAGTTCCAGGTTGGCGGCATTGTAGTACCCGGATCCGGGCAGACTAAGCGGCTCAGGCATACCGATGTAGCTGCGATGCAGGTAGCGATAATTCAGGTCAAGCAATGCCAGCTGCAGCTGCCCGCGGTCGTCACCGGCGGCCTGAAACCAGAAGCTTTGCATCAGACGCAATTCACGGTTCATTTTCTCCGCGTGCTCAAGCTCGATGCCGCCGTTTTGGTGAAGCTGGGCTACAGCGGTATCAATGCTTTGCAACAGGCGCTGCATGGCAAGGGTTTCGTCTTGACTGGCGTCTGCCTTGTGCTCGCTCCAGCTGGTTTCCAGTCTGTGCCGCAGCCGATAGAAATGGTTCAGGTCTTCACTGCCATTGTGCTCGCCATGCAGCATGAGCAGCGAGCTGGCGGTTCGCAGTCCCAGTTGCTGTAGCTCGAGGGTATCGGCGCAGACTGCGGCGGTGTTGGTGAGGGTGGCTGCCAGTAGCAGCCGTTTGATCGCGTGCATATTGTTCACTCCCTTGTTGGCGATCACTGAAGGGCAGGAAAGTTACACAGCAGGCGGCATTCGGCGTGCCGTAAATGGACTAGGCAATACGGCGTAATTCCACAGGGCTATTGCACCGGCCGGCAGGTGCCGACCGGTGTTTCGCTCAGTTTCCGAGGGTATTGCCGGCGCTGTCTATGATGTAGCGGCGAATGCTGGAGACGTCTTCGCTATTCAGCGTGTCAGCAAAGGAGGGCATGCCGCGTTGCTGCAAGGTGCCTTGCAGCAGTGGCAAGCGAAACAGCTCGTCCGACTGCAGGTACGGCGAGTAGCGCAGATCCGGAATGCCACCGCCGGTAACGGCTCCGGCGCCATGGCAGACCATGCAGTAACGGGTGAACAACTGCGCGCCGGATTGCAACTGGGTGGGCGAAGCTTGGACTGCCGGCAATGGTGGTGCTTCGGGACGCTCGGGGATAGCCGGCATGGATTGGCGGCCTCCCAGCTTCCAGACAAACACACCCCCTGGTACCGACATTCCTCGACGGGGCAGCAGCAAGCTGGCAGTCAGGTGCATGGAACTGCCAAAGCCGGCAGCAGCGGCAATATACTGCTCGCCGTCCAATACGTAGGAAATCGGCCCGCCGAGAATGTCCAGCCAGGTGTCGCTTTGCCAGAGCGGCTTGCCATCGCGGGCGTCGTAGGCGTGCAAACCGCCGCCACCCACGCCCTGGAACACCAGACTGCCGCCAGTGGTCAAGACGCCGCCGTTCCAGGGGCCCGGGTGTTCAACGCGCCAGCGTTCTTGCTGGGTTACCGGATCCCAGGCCAGCAGAAAACCCTTGAAACCGCTTTTGGCCTGCTTTATCGCCTCGGCACTGGTGGGCATCGGGTGATCCTGCACCCCGGTATTCCAGCGCCCGGGGCGCACCGTCGTATCGGTGGCCTTTTGCATGAACGCGGTGCTTTGCTGGGCCGGAATATAGACCAGGCCGGTTTGTGGGTTGAGCGCCATCGGTTGCCAGTTATGGCCGCCAATCTGCGATGGGGTCACCAGCGCCGGCTGGCTTTCGGGATAACGCGCTCCGGGAACCTCGACCGGCCGGCCGCTGGCCGAATCGATATGGGTGGCCCAGGATGTGGGAACGTAGTTATCGGCGCTGAGCAGTTCGCCGGTCAGCCGATCCAGAACGTAAAAGAAACCGTTCTTTGGTGCCTGCAGCAGCACCTTGCGCTCCACGCCATTGAGCGTCAGCTCGGTCAGAATCATATGTTGGGTAGCGGTGTAGTCCCAACTATCACCGGGGGTTGTCTGATAATGCCAGACGTACTCGCCGGTATCGGCGCGCACTGCGATGATGGAGGATAGAAACAGGTTGTCACCGCCGCCCGGGCTGCGCAGGTCACGGTCATGGGGTGAGCCGTTGCCGACGCCAAAATAGAACAGCCCGGATTCGGGGTCGAACGCCATCGAATCCCACACGGTGCCTCCTCCGCCCAGTGTCCACCACTGCCCCTGCCAGGTCGGACTTGCCAGTTGCGCCAGGGGCGTGTCGGACACAGCGCCGTCAGCCGGATCGTTCGGATTGCCGGGTACGGTATAAAAGCGCCATTTGAGCACGCCGCTGGCACTGTCATAGGCCGAGATGTAGCCCCGCACACCAAATTCCGCACCACCGTTGCCGATCATTACCAGACCATTGGCGACGCGGGGGGCTCCGGTGATGCTATACGGCTGTTGTGGATCAACCGTAAGCGTTTCCCACAGCAGTGCTCCACTAGTGGCGTCCAAGGCCTGTAACCGGCCGTCCAGGGTGCCGACAAAGACCTTGCCATCCGCCACCGCGACTCCACGATTGACCACATCGCAGCAACTGACAGCGCCTTTGCCGGGTTCTACTTGTGGATCATGTTGCCAGCGCAGTTCCCCAGTGCGCGCATCCAGCGCATATACCAGCCCCCAGGGACCGCTGACATACAGGGTATCTCCAACCATGATGGGCGTGGCCTCGACGCCCCGTGGTCGATCGAAGCGAAAGTGCCAGGCCAGCCCCAGCTGACCGATGGTTTCGGTATTGATCTGGCTGGCCTGAGCGTAGCGGGTTTCGGCCTGGTTGTTTCCGTGATGAGGCCACTGCTGATCGGGCTGCTGGTCGGCATTGATCGGGCTGCTTGCGGCAACCAGCGACAGCAGCACGCCGGTCAGTCGCGCCGCGGTGAAACGGGGCATAACTCTCTCCTTGTTCTTGTTTTTGAACCGTCAGCATGCGCGCTCTGGTCATTACCGGCCTCGTCCAAACGGTTATCTGCTGCCGGTTTTTTTGGCCATGTAGGCTTTTCGGACGATGGAGACCTGTTTCAGGCCGATGACAATCGACACAGTCATTACAACTACAAGAGGTTCGCAGGGTATGGGACTGAAAGGACAGGCAGCCATTGTTGGCGCCGCGCAGTACAAGCCGGAAAAATATTCCACGGCTCCACAAATGTTTCATCTGGAGCAGGTCGCCGATCTGGCCGCGCGGGCATTGGCGGATGCCGGCCTGAAGGCCAGCGATATTGACGGTCTGTGCATTAACGGGCCGCACTTTCACGAAGCGTCCAGCTTCGTGCCGGCGATGGCTGCAGAATACCTGGGTATCGGCGTCAATTTTGCCGAAGTGGTCGATCTTGGCGGAACCACCGCCGTCGGCATGATCTGGCGTGCGGCAGCCGCCATCGAACTGGGTATTTGCCAGGCCGTGCTGTGCGTCATTCCGCAACGCATGGCGCCGTTCGGACCGGATGACGATCCCTCGGCTATGGCCCGCGCCATGCGTTTTGGCGGGCACAGCACCCAGTACGGGGCGCCCGAGGCCGAATTTGACCTGCCTTACGGTCACATGGGCCAGAACACCGGCTATGCAATGATCGCCCAGCGCTACGCCGCCCAATATGGCTACGACCAGCGTGCGATGGCAAAGATCGCGGTTGACCAGCGCACCAGCGCTCAGGCTCACCCCGATGCCATTTTCCGCGGCCAGACGCTCAGCATTGATGATGTCCTCAATAGCCGCATGGTGGCAGATCCTCTGCATGTGCTGGAGATCGTCATGCCGGTGGCGGGTGGCGCAGCGGTCATCGTTGCCTCGCGCGAGCTTGCCGAGCGCAGCAAGGGGCGTCCGGCCTTTGTCACCGGCTTCGGTGAGCGGCTGGGCTACAAGTCTCCCAGCTACGCCCAGGACATGACCGAGACCCCGCTGGCTGCCGCCGCGCGCACCGCTTTTGCTATGGCAGGTGCGACCCCGGCGGATATGCACGCCGCACAGGTCTATGACTGCTACACCATCACCGTATTGCTGAGTCTGGAAGACGCCGGTTTCTGCGCCAAGGGCGAGGGTATGAGATTCGTCATGGAAAACGACCTGACCTTCAAGGGCAACTTCCCGATGAATACCCATGGCGGTCAGCTGAGCTTTGGTCAGGCTGGCTCGGCCGGTGGCTTCTCTCAGGTGGTGGAAGCCTACCAGCAGATTGCCGGCAAGGCGGGGGATCGCCAGCTTCGAGTATGCGATCAGGTGTTTGTCTCTGGCACCGGCGGTGTCATGAGCGAGCAGGGCGTATTGATTCTTCAGGGGGCCTAATCATGTCGAACAAACCAATGCCGCTGGCGACACCGATCTCTGCGCCGTTCTGGAACGGTTTGAAGGAAGGCAGGGTGCAGTTGCAGCAGTGCAACAGCTGCCAGCAATGGACGTTCTATCCGCGCCGTCATTGCAGTCACTGCCTCAGCCATGATCTGAGCTGGAAAGAGGTCAGCGGTGCCGGCACTCTCTATACCTTCACTGTCGCGCGCATTCCTACGCTGCCGGAGTTTGCCGGAGCCGAGCCGCAGATTCTGGCGGTTGTCGAGCTGGAACAAGGCGTGCGGATGAATACCACGCTGGTTGGCCTGGCGCCGGACGATATCCGGGTCGGTATGGCGGTCAAACCAGTGCGGGCGCGGGTCAGTGAGGATGGTACCGTGCTGCTGCGTTACACCGGTGCCGATGTTGATCTTGTCGAGCGTGATGAAGTGCCCAAGGCGCCGCCGGCGCCGGCGGCCGACGCTAGTCCGGCGCGTACCAGGATCGACGTAAAGGATATCGATGCGCTGAAAGCGCTGGTATCGGATCAGTTCAGTGACTGGAGTAACCAGATCCTGGTTGATCAGGCGCTGATTGACGATTTTGCCCGGCTGTCCGGCGACGACTACTGGATTCATACCGACCCGGAACGGGCCCGCAAGGAAGGGCCTTTCGGCGGCACGATCGCCCATGGTGCGCTGGTGCAGGTGCTGATGTCGCGCATGCAGGTGCCGCTGTCCTTCGAGGTAACCGGCTTCACCAATATGGTTAACTACGGCTCTGAGCGTTTGCGCTTTCCCAGCCCGGTGCCGGCCGGCTCGCTGCTGCATTCGCGGGTCAGGGTCAAGTCGGTTGAGGTATTGCCGCGCGGCACCCAGATGATCATGGAGTTCAATATCCATGTGGTCGGCCAGGATCGGCCGGCCGTGATCAATGATCTGGTCATTCTGTATATGTAATCGAGCTGACGTTCGACCCAACCGTCCCCGAGACGGTCTCTTTACCGCTTCCAGTTGTTGCTGGAGGCGGTTTTTTTTATTCGACGGTTATCTCGTGCGAGGCCCGCAGCCGCGGCGCTGGTCGTTAGTCTCTATGGACGATGATTGGCCGGGTGCCGCGCGCAACAATCCTCACAAGCCCGAAAAGCAATAAATGAGGAGTGGCGGCATGAGTGAAATACGCGCGTTGAGCTATTTTGTTGCGCAGATCGATGATCTGCATAAATGGCGTGATTATGCCGAGAACGTGCTTGGCATGATGACCAGTGAGGCGCCGGGTGGTGGCCTTTACATCAAGATGGATAATCGTCCGTTTCGCATGCTGGTAGTCGAGGGTGCCCCCGATCGCTATCTGGCATCAGGCTGGGAGCTGGGCAGCAAGCCGGCCTTTGACGCGCTGCTCGAGAAGCTCAGCAGCAAGCAGGTGGCGTTCGAGTTGCAGAGTGCCGAGTTCTGCCGTCAGCGTGGCGTCAACGAAGCTGCCGTGCTGTTTGATCCCTGTGGCAATCGTCACGAGTTGACCTGGGGTTACCTGTCCGATTGCGAACCCTTTGTCTCGCCGCAAGGCGTACCGCGCTTCCTGACCGGCGACATGGGGCTGGGTCACACTGTGCTGCCGGCACCGGATTTTGATGCCTGCGCGGCGTTTTATCGTGACGTTCTGGGCTTTGCCATCTCCGATATCTTTAATTTCCGCCCCGATCCCAATGGGCCGGCCATTCGTATCCACTTCATGCATTGTGGCAACGCACGTCACCACAGCCTGGCCATTGCCGAATACGACGTCCCAAGCAAGTGCGTACACGTGATGGTGGAAGTGGATTCGATGACCGAGGTGGGTCGTGCGCACGATCGTCGGGTTGCGCACAAGGTTCCGCTGTCGGCAACGCTGGGGCAACACCTCAATGACCAAATGACCTCGTTCTACATGAAAACCCCCTCAGGCTTTGATCTGGAGTACGGCTGGGGTGGCTTGCAGGTGGACTGGGACAAACACACGGCCTTCGAATTTACCAAGGTCAGCATCTGGGGGCACGACTTCGGTGCCGGTCAGCAGGAGGGTTGAAGGTGAATAAATTGATGACGGCCGCCGACGTGGTTGGCCAGCTGCGCGACGGAATGACAATTGGTTTTGGCGGCTGGGGCCCGCGTCGCAAGCCGATGGCGATTGTGCGCGAAATTCTGCGCTCGGACGTGAAGGATCTGACCGTTGTTGCATACGGCGGCCCGGAAGTCGGCATGTTGTGCGCGGCCGGCAAGGTGAAAAAGCTGATCTTCGGCTTCGCTACCATGGATGCCATTCCACTGGAGCCCTATTTCCGCAAGGCGCGTCAGGCTGGCGAGCTGAACGTCATGGAGCTGGACGAAGGTCTGTTCCAGTGGGGGCTGAAGGCGGCCGCGATGCGTCTGCCGTTCCTGCCGGCCCGTGCTGGTCTGGCGACCGATGTGCTGACCCATAACCCCGAACTGCGCACCATTGCCTCGCCTTACGCCGACGGTGAAGTGCTGCTGGCCATGCCGGCGCTGAACCTGGATGTGGCCTTTGTTCACGTCAACCGCGCCGACCGCCTGGGTAATACCCTGATTACCGGTAACGACGTGTATTTCGACCAGCACTTCGCGCGCGCTGCCGAGCGTTGCTATGTCAGTGCAGAAGAGGTGGAAGACAAGCTGGAGCTGGATGCCGAGACCGCGCGTTTCAATACGTTTGAGCGCTCGCTGGTATCCGGCGTGGTTCACGCCCCGCTCGGTGCCCATCCGACCGCCTGCGGCCCGGCCTACGGCTGGGACATGCAGCACCTCAAAGCCTACAGCGACAGTGCCGCACAGGACGACGGCTGGCAACAGTACGCAGAAACCCATGTTAATTGCAGCGATGCCGAATACCTCGAGCGTAACGGCGGTGCCGAGCGCATCAGTCAGCTGCCAATGCCGATTTTTTAAGGAGACGACCATGAGCAAGCCCGAATTCAGCCTGGCTGAACTGATGATTGTGGCCGCCTCCGAGGCCTGGCGTAACAACGGTGAGTGGCTGGCATCTGGCCTGGGAATTATTCCCCGTCTGGGCGCAAGCCTGGCCAAGGTGAGCCATAGCCCGGAACTGCTGATGACCGACAGCGAGGCCTTCCTGGTAGAAGAGCCGGTGCCGGTTGGCCCGCGTGGCGACTACCAGCCCAAGTACGCCGGTTACATGCCCTTTGAACGTATCTTCGATTGCGTATGGCACGGCCGCCGTCACGCCATGGTCGGCCCGACCCAGATCGACCGCTGGGCGCAGACCAACCTGTCGGTAGTTGGTGACTACCACAAGCCGAAGGTTGCCATGCTGGGTGTCCGCGGTCTGCCGGGTAACAGCATCAACCACCGCAACTCGTTCTTTGTGCCCAACCACAACAGCCGGGTGTTTGTTGCCGGTGAGGTGGACATGGTTTCCGGTGTCGGCTTCAAGCCCGAGCGCTGGGGGCCGGGCATGCGCCGCGACCTGATGAGTATCGGGGTGGCGGTAACAGACCTGTGCGTAATGGACTGGAACGGTCCGGATAATGCGCCTCGCGTGGTATCCCTGCACCCGGGCGTTGATTTTGAACTGGTCCAGGAACGCACCGGCTTCCCGCTGCTGAAAGTGGACAACCTGGGCGAGACGCCGCATCCGACCGCCGAGCAACTGGCCGCCATTGCCAGGCTGGACCCGCACAACCTGCGGTCCAAACAGCTCAAGGGTAATCCGGCCGGCATTCGTACAGCCGAGGAGCTGCGCGCATGAGTGAGCACAACGAATTTGTGGACCGCCCTGATACGGCGGTCTACGAGACCGACGAACCGGTGTCCTATCGGGTCGACGATGGTGTTGCCGTCGTCACCATGAGTCGTCCGCAGTTCAATAATGTGCAGAACTCGCAGATGACCTATGCGCTGGACGATTGCTTCCGCCGCGCGATCAACGACGATGCGGTCAAGGTTATCGTGCTGTGCTCAACCGGCAAGCACTTTTCTGCCGGGCATGACATCGGCACCCCTGGCCGCGACGTGACCAAGAGCTTCGAACACAAGCACCTGTGGTGGGACCACACCAATAAACCGGGTGGCGAGTTCCTCTATGTGCGCGAGCAGGAAGTCTATTTGAATATGTGCCGGCGCTGGCGCGAGATGCCCAAGCCGACCATCGCCATGGTCCAGGGCGGTTGTATCGCCGGCGGCCTGATGCTGGCCTGGGTGTGTGATCTGATCATCGCCAGCGACGACGCATTCTTCCAGGATCCGGTCGTGCGAATGGGTATTCCGGGAGTCGAATACTTTGCGCACGCCTTCGAAATGCATCCCCGTATTGCCAAGGAGTTTCTGTTCCTGGGTGAGCGTATGCCGGCCGCCCGTGCCTACGAGCTGGGCATGGTCAACCGGGTGGTAGCGCGTGATCAGCTGGAAGCCACCACCATGGAGGTGGCCGGCAAGATTGCAAAACAGCCGCGCATGGGGCTGGCGCTGACCAAGCAGGCGGTCAATCACATCGAGGATCTTCAGGGCAAGCGTACCGGCATGGAAGCGGTATTCGCCTGGCACCATTTCGCCCATGTTCACAACGAACAGATCTCGGGTGACAAGCTGGGCGGCTTTGACGGCAAGGCCATGGCGGCGGCCAACAAGGCGCAGGCCGGCGAGGGTGGCAGCAAATGAGCTGGTACAACACCCGTGTGACCGAAGCGCTGGGTTGCCGCTACCCGATTATTCAGACCGCCATGGGCTGGGTGTCGGATGCCAATCTGGTGATCGCCACCACGCGCGCCGGCGGCTTTGGCTTTCTCGCTGGAGCGACCATCGCGGCGGACCAGCTGGAGGCCGAGATTCGCAAGGTCGTTGACGCCACAGGCGGCAGCAACTTCGGCCTGAACTTTCACATGTTTCAGGACAACGCCGCCCAGTGCGTTGATCTGGCGATCAAGTACCGGCTGCGTGCCGTGAGCTACGGCCGCGGTCCGGACCGCCAGACCGTACAGCGTTTCAAGGACGCAGGCGTTCTGTGCGTTCCAACGGTCGGCGCTCTCAAGCATGCGATCAAGGCGGCCGAAATGGGCGCAGACATCATCACCATTCAGGGCGGCGAGGGTGGTGGTCACACCGGCGGTGTTCCTACCAGTATCTTGCTGCCCCAGGTGCTGGACGCGGTGCAGCTTCCGGTAATCGCCGCCGGCGGTTTCTCAACCGGTCGCGGACTGGCCTCGGCGCTGGCTGCCGGTGCCGAAGCCATTGCCATGGGTACGCGCTTCATGATGAGCAGCGATTCGCCCACTCCGGCGAAGACTCTGGAGCGCTACCTGGCCACCCGCGATACCCAGCAGATCAGGGTCACGCTGGCAGTGGACGGCATGCGTCACCGCATGGTCGACAACCCGTTCATCCGCAAGCTGGAAGCCGCCAGCCCGATCGGCCGACTGATGATTGCGCTGCGCAGTGCCTATCGCTGGAAGGCGCAGACCGGCATGACCGCGGGCCACATGCTCAAGACCTTTTTCAGCGCCGTGCGTGAAGACCCGGGTGCCACCTCGCAGGTCATCATGGCGGCCAACCAGCCGATTCTGCTACAGCGCTCGATGGTCGAAGGCTTCCCTGACGAAGGAATCCTGCCCAGTGGCCAGGTCGCGGCGGCGATTGATCGCCTGCTCAGCTGTCAGCAATTGATCGATGAAATAGTCCAGGAGGCTGATGTCTGCTTGCATCGGCTCCAGCAACGTATGCAGCAGGACTCGACGCCAGCGGGCGTTGAGCAGAAGGGGAGTGCCCACGCATGAGCAATGCTTTTAGCAGTCAGATCGAGAACGGCATCGCCGAACTGGTGATCTGCAAACCGCCGGTCAATGCACTGGACAGTAACGAGTGGCTGTCACTGGCCGCCACCATCGATGAGCTGGGCGCCAACCCGGATGTGCGCGTGCTGATCATCCGCTCCGAAGGCCGCGGTTTCTGCGCCGGTGTCGACATCAAGGAGCTGGATGCCCATCCGGAGCGCATCGTTAAGGTCAACGCCGGCAACTACGCCACCTTCAAGGCGATCCACCGTTGCCAGGTGCCGGTCATCGTCGGCGTACACGGCTTCGTGCTGGGTGGCGGCATCGGCATGACCGGGGCAGCCGACATCGTGGTTGCCTCGCGCTGCGCCACCTTCGCCCTGCCGGAAGTGGACCGTGGCGCCATGGGCGGCGGTGCCCACCTGCAGCGCCTGTTCCCGGTACAGAAGGTGCGTTACATGTTCTTCACTGGCGAAACCGTGACCGCGCCGGACGCCATGCAGTACGGCTTCATCGAGCAACTGGTCGAGCGTGACGCGCTGCCGGCGGCCACCCGTGCCATCGCCGAGAAGATCGCCGCCAAGAGCCCGGCCATGATCCGCATTGCCAAGGAAGCGCTGAACGGCATCGAAGACGGCAATCTGGAAGACAAGTACCGCTGGGAGCAGGGCTTCACCCTCGAGGCCTACACCATGCCGGATTCGGCTGAAACCCGTCGTGCGTTCGTTGAAAAACGCGACGCCAGCTTCTGAGGCAGCCAGCATGCAACTGACGTATACCGACAAGCAAAACGCCTTCCGGGCCGAGGCCCGCGCTTGGCTGGAAGCCAATGTACCCGGCAAGCCGCTGGCCAGCTATGACACCCGTGAAGGCTTTGAAGAGCATCGGGCCTGGGAGCGCAAGCTGTATGACAGCCGCTGGTCCATGGTCATGTGGCCCGAACATCTGGGCGGTCGTGGCTGTGACCTGATCGAATGGCTGATCTTCGAGGAAGAGTACTACGCGGTCAACGCACCGATGCGCGTCAATCAGAACGGTCAGCTGTTGCTGGGTCCGACCCTGATGGAGTTCGGCACCGAGGCGCAGAAACAGCATTTTCTGCCGCGTATCGCCTCCAGTGAGGACATGTGGGCGCAGGGCTGGTCCGAGCCGAATGCCGGCTCCGACATGGCAGCGATCCGCAGCAAGGCCGTGCGCGACGGCGATTATTACGTTGTCAGTGGCCAGAAAACCTGGTCCACCCGCGCCAGTTTTGCCGACTGGACCTTTGGCCTGTTTCGCAGCGAGCCAAACAGCCAGCGACATCACGGTCTGACCTATTTGATGGTTCCCCTCAACAGCCCGGGCGTCACCATTCGCCCGATCAAGGCGTTGAACGGCAAGGAAGCCTTTGCCGAAATCTTCTTTGACGAGGTACGGGTGCCGGTTGAAAACCGCATCGGTGCCGAAGGCCAGGGCTGGAATGTAGCCATGGCCACTGCCGGGTTTGAACGGGGCTTGCTGCTGCGCTCACCGGCGCGTTTCCAGCACACTGCCAAACGGCTTATCGAGCTGTTCAAGGCCAACCCCGAAGTGGCAGCCCGCGATCCGGGTCTGCGCGACGCCGTGGTTGAAAGCTGGATGGGCGCGCAAGCCTACGCCTACTCGTCATACCACACCGTTGGCCTGGTTCAGAAGGGCGCGAAGGTTGGCGCCGAGGCCAGCGTCAACAAGATCGTCTGGTCCGAACTGGATCTGAAAATGCACGAAACCGCGATGCGAATTCTTGGCGCCCGGGGCGAGCTGCGCGGCAGCGCGCCTGAAGCCGTCGACGGCGGCAGCTGGCTGGAAGGCTTCCTGTTTGCCCAGGCCGGCCCCATCTATGCCGGCACCAACGAGATTCAGCGCAACATCATCGCCGAGCGCATGCTCGGTTTGCCGAAGGCCTGAGGGGGCGATCATGGACTTTACCTTTACCGAAGATCAGCTCGCCTTCCGCGAGGCCATCAGCCGGTTTCTGATGACCGAAGCGCCGCCGGAAACCCTGCGCGAGATTTGGGAGACCGAAGACGGCCGCTCACCCGAGATGCGCCGCAAAATGGCCGAACAGGGCCTCACCGCGCTGTCGGTCCCTGAGGCGCAGGGCGGCCTCGGCATGGATGACATCGCCTGGTCGCTGCTGACCCAGGAGCTGGGTTACTACGCCATTGCCGACTCCATGGCCGATACCGCGTACGTGGCCACCGGTCTGTTGACGGCGCTGCCAGCGGGTACCGGGTTACGTGATGAGTTGCTGGCCCGGATTGTCGACGGTGACGTGCGCATTGCGGTCGGTCACCCGGTCAACCCGCTGGTTGCCGATGTACATCTGGCGGACGTGATACTGCAGGCGCATCAGGGCGAAATTCATGCTCTCAAGCGCGAGCAAGTCAGCTTCGAGCGCAACCCGAGTATCGACAGCTCCCGCCGCCTAAGTCGCGTCAGTTTCCAGCCCGGCGAAGCCACCCGCCTAGTGGGTGCCGAGCAGGGCAGAGCGATCTGGGACCAGACGCTTAATCGAGGCGCACTGGCGGTAGCCGGGCAAAGTCTGGGCCTGGCCCAACGTATGCTCGATTTGTCGGTCGACTACGCGGTTCAGCGCAAGCAGTTCGGCAAGGCCATCGGCAGCTTCCAGGCCGTCAAGCACAAGCTGGCCGATGTTGCCGGCAAGATCGAGTTCGCCAAGCCGGTGCTGTACCGCGCGGCCCACGCACTGGCCAATAACGAGCCGACAGCCGCGCTCAACGTGTCCCACGCCAAGCTGGCCTGCTGCGAGGCGGCATGGGTTGCCGCCCGTCATGGCATTCAGGTGCACGGCGCCATGGGTTACACCTGGGAAGTTGACCTGCAGATGTTCATGAAGCGTGCCTGGGCGCTGGATTCGTCCTGGGGCGATCGTGCCTTCCACACCTCGCGCGTTGCCGAAGCCGTGCTGGCCGCCGACGCACCGATTGGCCCGCACCACTCCTTTGGAGCTACCGATGCCTGAAGCTTATATCGTTGACGCCCTGCGCAGCCCGACCGGCAAACGCAAGGGCAGTCTCTCTGCCATTCACGCCATCGACCTGGGCGCCCATGCGCTGAAGGCGCTGGTCGAGCGTAACAGCATTCCGGCCGATGAATATGACGACGTCATCTTTGGCTGTGTCGATACCATCGGCTCGCAGGCCGGTGACATCGCCCGCACCAGCTGGCTGGCCGCCGGCCTGCCGCTGAATGTCCCGGGCACCACGGTGGATCGCCAGTGCGGTTCCTCCCAGCAGGCACTGCACTTCGCAGCTCAGGCAGTCATGAGCGGCACCCAGGATGTGGTCGCCGTTGGCGGCGTGCAAACCATGACCCAGATCCCGATCTCCTCGGCGATGCTGGCTGGTCAGCCGCTCGGTTTCCCTGACCCATTCTCCGGCAGCCAGGGCTGGCAGGCGCGCTTTGGCAACCAGCCGGTTAACCAGTTCTACGCCGCCCAGCGGATCGCCGATCACTGGAAGATCAGCCGTGAGGCGATGGAACAGTTCGCACTGGAGAGCCACGAGCGTGCGCTGCGCGCCATTGCCGGTGGTCTGTTTGAGCGCGAGATTGCCCCGCTGGCGGGCCTGTCGGTAGACGAGACGCCACGCCAGACCACGCTGGAGAAGATGGCTTCACTGGAGCCGGTTGATGCCCAGTTCCCGGGTATTACCGCGGCCGTATCCAGCCAGACTGCGGACGCCTCGGCTGCGCTGCTGGTGGTCTCCGAGGCGGCCCTCAAGCGCTACCAGCTCACGCCGCGGGCACGTATTCACCACATCAGCGTACGTGGTGACTGCCCGATCTGGCATCTGACCGCGCCGATTGAGGCGACCCGCCACGCGCTGCGCAAAACCGGGCTGCAGATGAGCGATATCGATAGGGTGGAGATCAATGAGGCCTTCGCGTCGGTGGTCATGGCCTGGCAACAGGAGCTGGACTACGACCCGGCGCGGACCAACGTCAACGGCGGCGCCATTGCCCTTGGCCACCCGCTGGGTGCCACCGGTGCCCGCCTTATGACGACCTTGCTGCACGAACTCGAGCGCAGCGGTACGCGCTTTGGTCTGCAGACCATGTGTGAAGGTGGTGGTCAGGCCAACGTGACTATCATTGAACGCCTCTGAGCCGCATAAGCGGGGTGTATGGCTCTTCTGCGCATACGCCCCGTGTTGTTAAATTAATCTCCGAAGCTACCCAGGGATGGTCACAACAACAACCATGCCGAGCAGGGCTGCATCGGTCCCAGGTAGCCCCCATGACCACAGACGACACGGGTTCGCGAGCGCTGTTCGATCAGGCGTTATCGCTGGATGAGTATGATCGAATCATCTGCAGCATCCACGATGGTGCGACGAGTACGGAAAGCCTGTACGAGGCGCTGGAAAGCTTGCGGGTTCTGTTCAATGGCAATTTCTGCACATTGATTCTGCGGATATCCGATGTGGAAGACCTGGCACTGATGCTGGTGGCCGGTAATCGCGCAGCGCGCGGCCGTATCGCCTACTTCAAACACCTGCACGATGACAATCCCTTTGTCGATCTGCCAACCGATACCGTATTCACCAATGATTCGGTGATGTCGCGTGAGGACTGGCAGAATTGCCGTTACTACCTCGAGTACGCCAGACCCAGCGATGTCTATCACGTGATGGGCGCCGATGTGACGGCGATGGAGACGGGCGTGGTGCGTTTTCGGGTCACCCGGGGCCACGATCAGCCTGCCTTCTCCGAACAGGATCAGGCCCTGTGTCAGCGCCTGATCCCGCATCTGCAGCGCACCTTGCGCATGCACAACCTGCTTGACCGCAGTGAATCGATCAGTCACCTGCATGCCGATGCCATCAAGCGGCTGTCGGTTGCCACGCTGATGCTTGATCAGGGGGGTACCGTTCTGCAGATGAACGATGTTGCCCGTGAACTGCTGGCTCGGGCCGACGGTTTGAAGCTGGTAGGGTCCCGGTTGGAAGCCAGCTATCCCAGTGATCACCGTGAGCTGGTTAAGCTGATTCGCAGCGCGGCGGAGGTAAAAGGCATGCGCCCGCCCACGGAGTCGCGTACCACTCTGGCCATCGCTAGGCCCTCAGGGGATGTCAGCCTGGGTCTGGTGGTCGAGCCTGTACCCGGTGCCGAGTGGGCGGAAGGGCACGGCCAGCCGGTGGTGATGGTGTATATCCGGGACGCCGTGGCGGTGTCTCAGGTCGACTATCGCATCGCCAAGGAGCTGTTTAACTTCACCCCGGCGGAAACCGCATTGGCCTTTCACCTGGCCAATGGCCGGTCACTCGAAGAGGCGGCCGAGGCACTTAACATCATGCGCAATACCGCCCGCGCCCATCTGCGTTCGATGTTCTCGAAAACCGGTGCCAGCCGTCAGGCCGAACTGGTTCGCGTGCTGCTCAACAGTGTTGCTTCAATGGGCAAGGGTGAGCTTGATGCGGACGCCAGCCGGGTCAGCTCCGAAGTCATCGAATCCGAATTACGCCTGCCATAACCCCCTCCCAGCGGGATCGTAGTCTCTACGGACGATGATCCCGCCATGCCCGCGACGCAACAATCCTCGCACGCTAAAACAGCACTGTTACGAGGAGTCGCGGCATGACTGATACCCCAAATACGGGAATACTGAACGATCGAGTGGTCATTATCACCGGAGCCGGTGGTGGACTGGGCGCCGCCCACGCGCGCGTCTTCGCCGCTGAAGGCGCCTGCGTTCTGGTTAACGATATCAACGGTGATGCGGCTGCTGCGGTGGTTGACCAGATTGTCTCTGCTGGCGGCCGTGCTGCCGTCAATACCTCCGACATCACCCATTACGCCGACAGCGAAAATGCGGTCCGTCAGGCGATCGAGACCTGGGGTGACCTGCACGTTGTGCTCAACAACGCCGGTATCAACCGTGACCGCATGTTCGCCTCGATGAGCGAGGCCGAGTGGGACGCCATCATGGCGGTGCACCTCAAGGGCCACTTCTGCATCAGCTCGCACGCGGTGCACTACTGGCGCGATCAGACCAAGGCCGGTCACCGCGTTGACGCGCGCATTATCAACACCACTTCCGGCGCCGGCCTGCAGGGTTCAATCGGTCAATCCAATTACGCGGCGGCCAAGGCCGGCATCGCAGCGCTGACGCTGAACCAGGCGGCCGAGTTGCGTCGCTACGGCATCACCGCCAACGCCATTGCCCCCGCAGCCCGCACCGGCATGACCACCGCCGTTGAGTCGATGGCCCAGCGCATGGCCAAGCCCGACGATGGCAGCTTCGACTACTGGGCGCCGGAGAATGTCAGCTCCGTGCTGGCCTGGCTGGCCAGCGCCGAGTCTGCGGCGATCACCGGCCGTATCTTTGAAGCCGAAGGCGGCAAGATCTCGATTGCCGATGGCTGGCGCACTACCGAAGGCGTCGACAAGGGTGCCCGCTGGGCCCCGGCAGAAGTGGGGCAGGCCATGCAGCAGCTGCTGGCCAACGAAGTACCGGCCCAGAAAGTCTACGGCAGCTAAAGCGAGGCCTGACCATGGAGTTTCGTTTTACTGATGAGCAGCGAATGATCCGCGACACTGCCGCGGCATTCCTGCAGGACGTGTCGGATTCGTCTGCCGTGCGCAAAGCCATGGCAACCGAACTCGGCTATGACCCGGACCTGTGGCAGCGCATCTGCCAGGAGCTGTGCTTCCAGGCCATCACCGTGCCGGAAGCCTATGGCGGTATGGGCCTTGGCCAGGTCGAACTGGCTGCGGTACTGGAGCAGATGGGCAAGGTGCTGCTGTGCTCGCCGTTCTTCGCCACCGTCGGGCTGGGCGTCAACGCGTTGCTGCTGGCTGGCACCGATGAGCAGAAGGCGCAGTACCTGCCCGCCATCGTCGATGGCGCACTGACGGCAACCCTGGGCTGGACCGGTACCGAGGCGGCCCGTTTTGGCGGTCAGTGGGGCTGCGAGGCCATCGGTCTGCAATGGCAAGCCTGTGATGAGGGCTATCGCCTGAGCGGCGAGCTGCGCTATGTGATCGATGGCCACAGTGCTGACCTGCTGATTGTTGCCGCACGAGCGCCGGGCACTGCGGGCCGCGACGGCGTCGCGCTGTTTGCCGTGCCGGCCGACACCGCGGGTATCAGTCGCGAGTGGCAACCAACGCTGGATCAGACCCGCCGCCAGGCCCGCCTGCAGTTCAGCGATGTGCTGGTACCGGTCTCGGCGCGCATGGCTGGCGACGAGGCCGCTGGTGAGTTGCTTGACGACATCCTGGCGCTGGTCAAGGTGGCGCTGGCCGCCGAGCAAATGGGCGCGGCCCAGCAGGTGCTTGATATCAGCGTTGCCTATATGCAGGAGCGCGTGCAGTTCGGCCGCCAGATTGCCAGTTATCAGGCGCTCAAGCACAAGGCGGCCGACATGCTGCTCAAGTGCGAGGTCTCCCGCTCGGCCGTCTACTATGCCGCCTGTATCGCCGAGGAGCGTGTAAACCCCGAGGGTGATGCGCGATTGGCAGCCGAGCTGGCCGAAGCGGCAGCGATGGCCAAGGCCTATTGCTCCGACACCCTGTTCCACAACGCCGGCAGCGCGATTCAGCTGCACGGTGGTGTCGGTTTTACCTGGGAATACGACGTGCACCTGTACTTCAAGCGGGCCAAGGCCAGTGAGTTGTACCTGGGTGCCGGTTCGGCGCAGCGTGAGCTGATTGCCAGCCTGCTGCTGGATTGAGGAGCCGAGCATGAAACTGACCTTTACCGCAGCCGATGAAGCCTTTCGCGCCGAGATTGCCGGCTGGCTGAAAGACAACCTGTGCGGCGAATTTGAGCAACTGCGCTTTCGTGGTGGCCCGGGTGACGAGCACATGTTCCCGGCAGAGCGCAAACGCTGGGAGCAGAAGCTGGCCGAAGGCGGCTGGACCTGCGTTGGCTGGCCCACGGAGCACGGTGGCCGTGGCTGCAGCATTGAGCAGCAGGTGATCTTCCATGAAGAGTATGCCCGTGCCGGTGCGCCGGGGCGGGTAGGGCACATTGGTGAGGGTCTTGCCGGCCCGACGCTGATCGCCTTTGCCAGCCCCGAGCAACAGCAGAAATACCTGCCCGGTATTCTGGCTGGCACCGAGCTCTGGTGTCAGGGCTATTCCGAGCCGGGCGCCGGCTCGGATCTGGCCAACGTCCGCACCCGTGCGGTGCTGGATGCCGATGGGCGCTGGATTCTTAACGGCCAGAAAGTGTGGACATCGCTGGCTCATGAGTCCGACTGGTGCTTTGTCGTTGCGCGCACCGATCCGGAGTCACGTGGCCACAAGGGGCTGGGGTTTTTCCTGGTTTCGATGCATCAGCCGGGCGTCACCGTACGGCCCATCGAGCAGCTGACCGGCACCTCCGAGTTCAACGAAGTGTTCTTCGATGATGCGGTCGCCGCTGACATCGTTGGCGCCCCGGGCGATGGCTGGAAGATTGCGATGGGCCTGCTCGGCTTCGAGCGTGGCGTCTCCACCCTCGGCCAGCAGATGCAGTTCCAGAACGAGCTGGACCAGATTGTGCGTATCGCCCGAGACAACGGCGCGGCACGCGATCCGGCGCTGCGTCAGCGCATTGCCGAGGCCCATATCGGCCTGCGTCTGATGCGCTACAACGCCATGCGCATGCTCTCGCAGGACAGCAACAACGACGCCGGACCCGCAGCCCTGGTCTACAAGCTGCACTGGGCCAGCTGGCACCGCAACCTGGGCGCGCTGGCTATGGATGTGCTGGGGCCGGAGGCCGAGATGGTCGAGTCCGCACCGTACAACCTGACGCGCCTGCAGTCCCTGTTCCTGTTCACCCGCTCCGACACCCTTTACGGCGGCACCAACCAGATTCAGCGCAACATCATTGCTGAACGCGGACTGGGCATGCCCAAAGAAGCCAAAGGAAACCTGTAATGAGCAACATGATCACCAATCCGCAGTACGTTTCCGGGCACGGCCTGCTTGAAGGCAAGTCAGTCCTTATCACCGCCGCAGCCGGCGCCGGCATCGGCTTCGCTGCCGCCACCCGGGCGGTGGAAGAGGGCTGTCGCGCCATCGTTATTAGTGATGTGCACGAAGGCCGGCTGGCCGCATCGGTCGACAAGCTGAAGGCCGAAACCGGGCTCGATGCTGTATGGGGTCTGGTTTGCAACGTGACCGACGAAGACCAGGTGCGCGCCCTGATCGACTTCGCGGAAGACAAGCTCGGTGGCACTGACGTGCTGATCAACAACGCCGGTCTGGGTACCAGCAAGATGCTGATCGACATGGAAGACGCCGAATGGGACAAGGTCATTGATGTGACCCTGAACGGCACCATGCGCATGACCCGCTATTTTCTGCAGCGCGTAAAAGCCCGCGGGCAGGGCGCTGTGATCGTCAACAACGCCTCGGTGCTGGGTTGGCGGGCACAGAAAGAGCAGGCGCACTACGCCGCAGCCAAGGCTGGCGTAATGGCCTTGACCCGCTGCTCGGCGCTGGAAGCGGTCGAGCTGGGCGTGCGTATTAACGCAGTCGCCCCGTCGCTGGCGGTGCACCCGATGCTGCGCAAATCGGCATCGGAAGAGCTGCTGCGTGAGCTTGAAGCCCGCGAGGCCTATGGCCGAGGAGCCGAGTGCTGGGAGGTCGCCAACGTGATGATGTTCCTGGCCAGCGACTATTCCAGCTACATGACCGGCGAAATTCTGCCCGTCAGTTCCCAGCGCGCTTGAGCGCGCTTTCAGGAGTACAGCAATGACTACCGTATTTTCCTCGGCGGCGGCGCTGCAAGCCGCCGTCGGCCAATCGCTGGGCGCCACCGACTGGCTGCGTATCGAGCAGCCCCGGGTCGACCAGTTTGCCGATGCAACCGGCGACCATCAGTGGATTCACGTTGATCCCGAGAAGGCGGCCAAGGGCCCGTTCGGCGGCACCATCGCCCACGGCTACCTGACCCTGTCACTGGTGAACTATTTCCTGCCCCAGCTGATGCGGGTGGAGAACCTGCAGATGGGCGTCAACTATGGCTGCGACCGCGTGCGCTTCCCCGCGCCGGTGCGCGTTGGTGCACGTATCCGCGGTGCCGGTGAAATTACCGGAGTGGAAACCCTGACCAACGGTGCCGTGCAGGTCGTGGTGCGGGTGACTGTTGAGGTCGAGGGCAGTGACCGCCCCGGCTGCGTCGTTGACACCATTAGCCGCTACACCTTCAATCCCGCTGCCTGAGGAGTCTCATAGCATGCATGATGCCGTTATTGTTTCCGTCGCGCGTACCGCGCTGACCAAGTCCTTCCGAGGCTCCTTCAATGACACCGAGGCCCCGGTTCTCGGCGGCCACGTGGTCCGTGCGGTGGTTGAGCGCGCGGGTATCAGGCCGGAGGAGGTAGGTGATGTGATCATGGGCGCCGCCGTACAACAGGGCACCCAGGGCTACAACATTGGCCGGCTGTGCGCCTACACCGGCGGCCTTGGCGATGCCGTGCCCGGTATGGCGCTTGATCGCATGTGCGCGTCCGGCCTGATGGCGGTAGGTGAAGCGGCCAAGGCGATCATGACTGGCGAGCTGGAAATTGCCATCGGCGGCGGGGTTGAATCGCTGTCGCTGACCCAGACCAAGCACAAGAACGCTCACCGCGCGCGCTCCGAAGCAGTGCTGGAGGTCATGCCGACTGCCTACATTCCGATGATCGAAACCGCCGAGATTGTTGCTGCACGTTACGGCATCAGTCGCGCCGAGCAGGATGCCTACGCGCTGCAAAGCCAGCAGCGCACCGCAGCTGCCCAGCAGGCCGGTTTGTTTGCCGATGAAATCGTACCGCTGACAGCCAGCAAGCTGCTGTTCGACAAGGAAGGCAAGCCGGCCGGTCACGAACAGGTTACCGCCGACCGCGACGAGTGCAATCGCCCGAGCACCACCCTGGAAGGCCTGCAATCGCTTCCACCGGTCTGGAAGGATGGCCAGTGGATTGCCCAGGGTGAACATATCACTGCTGGTAATGCCTCGCAGTTCTCTGATGGCGCGGCCGCCTGCCTGCTTATGAGTCGTGCCGAGGCAGACCGGCGCGGCCTCAAGCCACTTGGCACCTACCGCGGTATCGCTGTGGCCGGCTGCAAGCCCGACGAGATGGGGATTGGCCCGGTTTACGCCATTCCCAAGCTGCTCGAGCGCTTTGGTCTGAAGGTCGAGGATATCGGCCTGTGGGAGATCAACGAAGCCTTCGCCAGCCAGGTCCTGTACTGCCGCGACACGCTGGGTATTCCCAACGACCGGCTGAACGTCAACGGCGGTGCCATCTCCATTGGTCACCCGTTTGGCATGAGCGGTGCTCGCATGGTCGGTCATGCGCTGCTGGAAGGCCGCCGCCGCGGTGTGCGTTACGTTGTTGTATCCATGTGTATCGGTGGCGGCATGGGTGCCGCTGGCCTGTTCGAGCTCGACTGAGCCCTTTCCCCCTACGGCTTGAGTAGCCGGGCCCGCTTTTCTGCGGGCCCGTGCCTCCCTGCGTCTACGCCGCAGGTTTGCGCAGATTTGTGTAGTGGCATTTGGGTGTAAGCCGTTTGGACGATGTTGTCACGTCCCCGGTGCCCGAATATCGCTGCAGGTGCTGCTGCGACGCTGTGTCTCACCTTGGTACAGACGCTCAGCCGGATAAAAACAATGTGCTCCCCCCGAGGGGCTCAACAGGCAGGAATGCATCATGAGCAAACTGATTAGCTACGCCTTCTGCATTGTCGTCACCGCTCTGGTGTTCTACGCGTTCTCCCCCCGCCACGATGGCCAAGGTGCCGAGCTGGACATGGATCTGGCCCGCATTCAATTCAATGATTTGGTGCACTTTGACGGCCGCATGGTCGCCGTTGGCGAGCGCGGCACCATTATGGTCAGCGACGACGATGGCGATAGTTGGCAACAGACTTACGGTGATCAGCAGCTGCCGGTCACCCTCACAGGCATCACTTGGCTCGGCGGCGATCTGCTGCTGGCCGTCGGTCACGATCAACTGATTCTTCGCAGCACCGACGGCGGTGATAGCTGGGACGTCATCATGAATGACGAGGAAGCCGGCGAGCCGCTGATGGGGACTTGGAGTGCCGATGGCAAGGAAGTGTTTGCCTATGGCAGCTTTGGCCGCTTCTTCCATTCCACTGACGCCGGCCAGAGCTGGACCAGTGTTGAGCTGGATATTCACGGCGAGCACCTGAATGACCTGGCTGGTGACGGCAAGCGCATGCAGCTGCTGGTTGGCGAAATGGGGCTTGTCCTGCGCAGCACCGATGGCGGTGATCAGTGGCAGGCAGTGGAGCCGTTTTATCGTGGCTCTCTGTTCGGGGTTGCCCATCTCAAAGACGCCAGCTGGGTTGCCTATGGCATGCGTGGGCATGTCTTCGTCAGCCACGACGATGGCATTAACTGGAGCCAAATCCAGCTGCCTCACCAGTTGCCACTTTACGGTCACGCCGCTGATGCCAATGGCGTAGTGATCGTCGGGACCGGCGGTGCCTACGTCAACCTGACAGGCGATGGCGAGCTTCGCAACATCGGCTTCATGCGCGGCATGGGGACGCTGACGTCGGCAGTGGTTCTGCCTAACAGAGAATTTTTCGTCGCCGGACAGTTCGGTCTGCAACAGCGGGACCGAGACCTTCTGGCGCATACAGGTCGATAAGGGGTAGTCATGACCAGGCATGTTCGTTTACTGGATCGCTGGGTCGAAGGTTTTGCCGACCTGTTGATGAACCACCGCAAGCTCATTCTCGGGTTTTTCATGCTGCTGACTCTCGGGTTGGGTTACAGCGCGACCCAGATTCGACTGGATCCTGGCTTCAACAAGCAGATTCCGGCCAGCCACCCGTACATGGAGAACTACCTGCATTACAGCGAGACGTTCTCGGGTGCCAACACGATCCTGGTAAGTGTGAACTGGCTGGGCGAAGGGGATATCTACAACCCGGAATTCCTCGAGGTGCTGCGCCAGGTTACCGATGAAGTGTTCTTCATTCCCGGCGTACGCCGTGCCAGTGTGCGCTCGCTGTTCACTCCCGACGTGCGCTATGTCGAAATATCGGAAGACGGTTTCGTCGGTGATGTGGTTATTCCGCCCCAATTCAGCGGCACGCCCGAGGATCTGGAGCAGGTTCGCAGCAACGCTGCCCGGTCCGGTGAAATCGGTCGACTGGTGGCCAATGATTTGACTGCGGCGATCGTCAATGCCGAACTGCAGGAGTTCAACCCGGACACCGGTGAGCGTGTGTCCTATGCCGAGATTGCCCGTCAGCTGGAGGCGATTCGCAGCAAGTACGAGAACGAGAATATCGAGATCAATATCGTTGGTTTCTCAAAGCTGGTTGGCGATGTGATTGATGGCCTGGTTGAGGTGATGGGCTTTTTCGTGATCGCCTTCATCATTACCACGCTGCTGCTGTGGGCTTACTCGCGTTCACTGGTACAGACCGTTGTCGCGTTGCTGGTTGCACTGGTACCGGTGGTCTGGTTGCTGGGGATCCTGCCGCTGATTGGTATGGGTATCGATCCAATGTCGATCCTGGTGCCGTTCCTGATCTTCTCGATCGGGGTGTCGCATGCGGTACAGATGAGCAACGCCTGGAAACAGGAACTGTTCAACGGCCTGGAACCGAGGGAAGCAGCCAAAGTGGCCTGCTGCAAGATCTTCATCCCCGGTGCGCTTGCGCTGGTTACCAACGCACTGGGCTTCGGTGTGATCATGCTGATCGATATTCCGATTGTGCGCGAGCTGGGGATTTCCGCCTGTATTGGTGGCTTGCTGATGATCTTTACCAACAAGATGATGCTGCCGATCATCCTGTCCTGGCTGACGCTGGATCGTCGTGCCTGGGCAGCCCATGAGGCGCGCAACGGCGGCAAGCACCAACTGTGGTGGAGGCTGTCTGTCCTGGCGACGCCGGGTCCCGCGCTGGTGGTCTTTGCAATCAGTCTGGTGCTGCTGGTTGCCGGTTCCTGGAAAAGCCGCGAGCTGATTGTCGGCGATGTGGGGGTCGGTGCCCCCGAGTTGCGCCAGAGTGCCCGCTATAACCAGGACAACCTGCGCATCACCCAGAAGTACTCGATCGGTCTTGATGTACTGTCGATTTACATGGAAACCGACGTCACCGAAGCCTGTCTGGACCCGGATGTGATGCGCGCGGTCGAGGAGCTGGACTTTCATGCACGCAGCATCAAGGGCGTCAATTCGACCCAGAGTGTGGCGGGTATGGGCAAGGTTTCGATTGCCGGCAACAACGAAGGTAACCCGCGCTGGGCGGCCATTCCGGGCTCGTCCCGCGGCCTGATGGCGGGCTCGCGTGCCTACTCGGCGTCCAACGGTCTGGTGGTTGATGGTTGTCAGACCATGCAGATGTTGCTGTTTCTCAATGACCATGACGGCGACACCATTGCCCATGTGATTGATCAGGTTGAGCACATCATTGCCAATATTGATGAGCCGAAGCTGCGCTTCATGCTGGCCGGTGGCAACGTCGGCGTGATGGCCGCGTCCAACGAAGCGGTGCAGCAGGCTGAAGCGCAGATGCACGGTTCGCTGTTGCTGGCCGTGGCGCTGTTCTGCTGGGTTACGTTCCGCAGCGGTCGTGCGGTGCTTTGCATCCTCATCCCGCTGGCCATTGTCGCCACCCTGTGCAGTGCCGTCATGGCGATGTTCGGGATTGGCCTCAAGGTTGCGACCTTGCCGGTAATGGCGCTCGGGGTGGGTGTTGGGGTCGACTACGGGATTTATCTGTACGAGCGCATGCAGCACGAACTCAAGGCCGGCAAGAGCCTGCGTATGGCCTTTTACGAAGCCATGTGTCAACGCGGCACTGCGGCGTTGTTTACCGCAGTAACCATGTCGGTCGGGGTTGGTACCTGGATTTTTGCTCCGCTCAAGTTCCAGGCAGATATGGGCATTTTGCTGGCCTTCATGTTCCTGGTGAACGTATTCGGCGCGATTTTCCTGCTGCCGGGGCTGGCTGCCTGGTTCCAGCGCAGCAAACCGCTGGTACGGGTGCGTCCGGCGGTGAGGAGCCCGCTGCAGGGTGCCGGGCCGAACTGAGATGACCAAGATCAGCCAGGAACAAGCCACCATGGTCCCCGCGGCAGCATACGACTCCCTGCTGGGCGAGTTGTATGATGCTGCGCTGGATGACCATAGCTGGAGCCGCTTTTTGGGCCATGTGCGCGAGTTGTTCCGTGCCAATTACGTAACACTGATCCTGCGTGCGCCGGTGGGCAGCGACAAGGGCCTGATGGTAGTCAGCGGTGATATAGAAGGTGAGGGTACCATCACCTACATTGCCTATCCCCGGGCTGAAACACCGTTTGTGAACTGCCAGACAAACCGGGTATTCACGGTAACGGACCTCATGAGCTACAGCACCTGGCTGGAGTCCGACTACTACAAGCGTTACTGCCAGCCGCAGAGGGTGTTGCATGTGATGGGCGTGGATATCGCGATTCCCGGCGGCGGCGTTTTCCGATTTCGCATTACCCGGCCTGATGGTACTCAGGACTTTTCCCGTGCGGAAAAACTGCTTTGCAGCTCACTGATTCCGCACATGAGCAGGGCCCTGCAGATTCACAACCTGATAGGCCACAAGGAGTCGCTCAACGCGCTGTACGCCCAGACCATCGGCCGGCTGGCAATTGCGACCATGGTGCTCGATGAAAACGGCGGCATCGTGGAAGCCAACCAGATCGCACGGGACATGCTTCAGGCCGGAGATGGACTGAAGCTGGTTGGCGGCCGCGTGGAAGCCAATTACCCGGGAGACAACAAGCGCCTGTATCAGGCGCTGCGAAGCGCCCAAACGGCCGGTCGCAGCAATGATGGCAATATTGCCGAAGCGCTATCCATTTCAAGGCCTTCGGGACAGGTCAGTCTGGGGTTGCTGATTGAACCGGTCCCGGAGTCTGACTGGGACGACGGCAAACCCTGCGTTGTGGTTTACGTGCGAGATGCGGTAGGCCGCTCGATGCTCAGCACAGCCATGACCCGTCAGGTGTTCGGCTTTACGCCTTCGGAGTCGGCGCTTGCGATGGAGCTGGCCAACGGCCTGTCGCTGGAGGAAGCTGCCAGTTCGCTGGGCATTCGCCGCAATACGGCTCGAGCCCATCTGCGCGCGATTTTTTCCAAAACCGGGGTGCGCCGTCAAACGGAGTTGGTGCGCCTGATCCTTAACAGCGTGGTTTCACTGGGTCAGCAGGACGGAGGCGTTGAAACCGAAGCGCGGGAGGAAAACGACACATAACGCGCTGATGTCCTCTGTAGCCATGCTCAATGGCCATTCCAGACATTTGCGCACAATGCAAAACGAAGTAAGGTGAGACACTTTGTCGCAGAGGGCACTTTGCTGCAGCTCGGGCAACAGAGACTCAGACTGCTGTATTTATCAATAAAAACAAGATGGGCCGCCAATGAGCAGCCCGACGCAGAGGTCGCACAGTCATGAATAACAAGAACGTTGCAACACCACAAAACCCGATAGCGCACAGTATCAGCCTTAGTCTGGATCATTACGATCACCTGATTGGGTGTATCCACGACGGTGCGTTTGATACTCAACGGCTGTACGACGCGGTCGAGGAGCTTCGCCGCATGTTCGCCGCCAACTATGCAACGCTTATTCTGCGCATCCCCGGCGTAGAAAACATCGGCTTGATGCTGGTTGCCGGCGAGATCGAGGGCAGCGGAACCGTCCGGTACTTCGAGTATTTCCACAACGACAGCCCCTTCTCGAGCATGCCGGCGGACGTCAGCTTTACCATCGATGATGTGATGACCACCGAGGAGTGGGAGGCCAACCCGTACTACACCGATTACGCACGCCTGAATAATGTGTACCACATCCTTGGTGCCGACATTACTACCCCGGAAGACGGCATGTTGCGTATGCGGGTAACCCGCGGGCACAACCAGCCGGCATTCAGTGCCGAAGACAAGGCGCTGTGCAATCGTCTTTTGCCACACCTGCGCCGCTCGCTGCACGTTCACAATCTGCTCGGGCGCAGCGAGTCACTGGGCACGGTTTACGCCGAAGCCATAAACCGGTTGTCTGTTGCTACCCTGGTGCTGGACGAAACCGGTTGCGTACTGCAGCTCAACGACGTAGCCCGGGCGATGCTGAAGGAGGCCGATGGCATCAAGCTGGTCGGTACCCGGCTGGAGGCGAGCTACCCCAGCGACAACCGCGAGTTGCACCGGCTGATTCGCGAGACGCTGGATTTGCAGCAGGGCCAGCAGCCGGCGGAAAGCCGTGAGGCCCTGTCCATCGCTCGGCCCTCGGGTGAGGTCAGCCTTGGCGTTGTAGTCGAGGCGCTGCCGGCGTCCGAATGGGCTGAAGGCAAGGGACGGCCGGCCGTGATCATGTATATTCGCGACTCGGTAGGCCGCTCCCAGGTCGACAACCGGGTGGCCAAGGAACTGTTCAACTTTACCCCAGCTGAAACAGCGCTGGCGCTGGAGCTGGCCAACGGCCTGTCGCTGGAAGAGGCCGCTGAGAACCTCGGTATCATGCGCAACACGGCTCGTGCGCACCTGCGTTCGATCTTCTCGAAGACCGGTGTTCGGCGCCAGGCCGAGCTGGTGCGTGTGATGCTCAACAGCGTGGTATCGCTTGGCCGTGGCCAGGTGACGCCGCTGACGGTCAAGCCTTCAGCCATTGCGCGGCCTGAGCTGCGCTCACTGCGCACGCATTGAGCGCGTGCTCCAGTCAAGGAATAGTCCGTACCAACGATGAGTTGACTACCCGCCTGACTTGATACTGAGAAAACGGGACCGCCAGAGGCCCCTTATCAGACGAGCGGGGAAGCAATGAAACAGGTAGCAATGATCACCGGTGCCAGCCGCGGCATCGGCAGGGCCGCTGCGCTGGCCTTTGCCAGCGCAGGATACGACCTGGTGTTGGCCGGTCGCATGCAGGGTGATGCGGCCCAGCGCCAATACAGTCTGACCGGGGCCGATGGCAAACCCTTGCCCGGCAGCCTCGGCAGTGTTGCCGCAGAGGCCCGAGAACGGGGCGCCAGGGTATTTTGCGTTCATCTGGACCTGCTCGATGGCGCCTCCGCAGAGCTCGCGGCAGATCAGGCGCTGGATCAGGCTGGGCGCGTGGATGTGCTGATCAACAATGCGGTCTATCAGGGCAGCGACCTCAACGCCTCGCTGCTCGACTTACAGGTTGAGACGCTGCAGCGCGTCTCGCAGGCTTATCTGATTTCCCCCTTGCTATTGACTCGCCGACTGGTTGGCCCGATGGCGCAGCAGGGCGCGGGAGTCATTATCAACGTCTCATCGGGCGCCGGCGAGAGCAATCCGCCCGTCTCCGCCGCGCGGGGCGGCTGGGGATACGCCTATGGCGCTGGCAAGGCGGCGGTCTCGCGATTGTCCGGGGTGATCAAGGCAGAGCTGGGGCATCGCGGGATTCGCGCCTATACGCTCAATCCCGGTGTGGTCACTACTGAAGCCCTTGAGGCGACCATCGGCGCTGAGGGCATCCGCGCCCTCGGCGCCGGGTCTGCGCCGCCCCACGTGCCTGCCGCGGTCATGCTCTGGCTCTGCCGGCAGGACACCGCTGGCACATATCAAAAACGCACCGTACACGCCCAGCCATTTGCCCGTGAACATCAGGTTGTCGATGAGTGGTCTAGTCCAAGTGGAGGATGAACAGACTACCCGCTGACGCGAAGATGCCCTGCATCGGATGAGGTTACTGTCCGACCGGTTCAGGCCGCTGCGCTTTGCGGGCGTATTCACATGGGCGGAACCAAGCCGTGGTGAACAAAGATAAAAATGCTCAGTGAGGACCAACTGATGAATCAGCTAATCAATGTCAAACCAGCTGTTGAGGCCGCGGAATATCGTTATGCCCGTGGCTGGCACTGCCTGGGTGAGGCCAAGGACTATCGCGATGGCCAGTTGCACACCCTGAATATTTTCGGAACCCGTCTGCTGGCATTCGCAGACGAGCAGGGCGCCATCAGCATCCTGGACGCCTATTGCCCGCACATGGGCGCAGACCTGTCCCAGGGCGAACTGGTTAACGGCAAGGTTGTCTGTCCGTTCCACCACTGGGCGTTTGACGCCAGCGGCCGCTGCGCCGAGATTCCCTACTGCAAGCGGATTCCGCCGAAAGCCAAGACCCGCAAGTGGCTGACCTGTGAAGAGAACAATCTGCTGTTTGTGTGGAACAACCCGGAAGGCAAGCCGCCTGCAGAGGGCGTTGAGATTCCGCACTTGCCGGAAATTGACAGCGACGAGTGGGATCACGACTGGCATCTGGATCTGATGATGATCGATACCAACCCGCGCGAGCTGGTCGACAACCTCGTTGATGCCCAGCACTTTGGCCCGGTCCACGGCACGCCGACCAAGTATTTCCGCAACACGTTCAAGGAGCATATTGGCACCCAGTTGTTTATGGGTGACTCCGAGCGTCTGGGCGGTGACCTGATTGCTGATTCTGCCTACTACGGCCCGGCTACCCACTTTACCCGCATGCGCGCCGAGTATGATGGCCTGCTGGTAGAGAGCATCCTGCTGAACTGTCACGTGCCGGTCGGTCCGAATCAGTTCGAGCTGCGCTTTGGTGTGCTGGTCAAGAAGATTCCGGGCTGGACTGAGGAGCAGAACAAGCAGCTGGCACTGGATTACGTCAATCAGAACCGCACTTCTTTCTATCAGGACGTGGATATCTGGTCGCACAAGCGCCGGGTTGACATGCCGGTACTGGCTGAAGGGGACGGCCCTATTTATCAGCTGCGCGAATGGTATCAGCAGTTCTTCATGGACGAGGCGGATGTGCCTGCCATGCACAAGGAACTGCGCGAGTTCATCGTCGTCGATAACCGCTGAAAATAGCTGTGCTGTTCGCAACGGCTGGCCAGGTGCCAGCCGTTGCCGTTTCCGGAGGAACCTGATGACAACCTTGCTTTCCGGTCGCCAGCTCAGCCTTGAGCTTGCTGACGGCTGCGCAACCCTGACCTTCAATAACCCTCAGGCAATGAATGCACTCAGCGTTGAAATGGCGCAGGAATGTTTTCACGCCACCGAGCTGCTGCTTCCCCGTGACGATGTGCGTGTTCTGCTGCTGCGCGGGGAAGGTCGGGCGTTTGTTGCCGGTGGTGATCTGCAGGCGCTGCAGTCGGATCCGGTTGGCGCTGCGATGGCAATCATTGAGCCCATGCACGCCTGCATACGTCAGTGGCACTCTGCGCCCTGGTTGACTATGGCTGTTGTGCAGGGCGCTGCAGCCGGGGCGGGCTTGAGCCTGGTGGCGGCGGCGGACCTGGTGCTGGCTACCAGTGCGGCGCGCTTTGTTTATGCCTATAGCGATATCGCGACAACGCCGGACCTGGGGCTGTCGTGGTCGCTGGTGCGACGAATCGGTCGCAGCAGAACGCTGGAAATGGCGCTTCTGGGGCACGGCCTCTCTGCTGAGCAGGCGCGTGAGTGGGGTTTGGTACAGAGAGTTGTCAGCGCCGAGCAGCTTGATATCGAGCTGGCTGCGTTACTCAAGCGCATCTTGTCGCTGGACCCCCAGGTAGTGCGGGCGACGATCGATCTGATCGATCTGGGATTGCAGCACGAACTGGCGACTCAGCTGGATGCCGAGCAATACAGCTTTGTGAGCTGTGCCAGTCGTCCGGCGTTTGCCGGCGCAGTCGCAGCGTTTCTGGCCAAACGGCGCTGAGGTCGTCCAAATGGACGACGCGCAGACGCTTCACAGTTTCTAGGGTGGTTTGACTGGTTATTCTCATCCGCCTATGTGTTGTGAGTCCTTATGAAAAATATCATCACTGCCAGTCTCGCTCTTCTTTCCATGCTGCTCTGCTCGCAGCTGATTGCCGCCGAAGGGGAACAGGAGCAGCGGGCAAATGCCTTGCTCGAGCGTGCAGCCGAGTTCCTGAAAGCCGAAGGCGAGCGCAGTTTTGCCGTTTTCAGCAGGCAGGGCGACTTCACCGAAAGCGACTTGTACGTCTTCGTTATTGACCGCTCAGGTGTGATGGTTGCCAGCGGAGGACCATCCCGTGTGCTGATAGGGCGCAATATTGCATCCCTGCTGGATGACCATCTGCAGGAGACATTCCAGCAGGTACTGGCAGTCGAGGAGGCTGATGGTGTTCAGGTTAGCGAGTATCGCTGGCTGAATTGGCAGCAAGGCAAGGAGGAGCGTAAGAAGGCCTTCTACCGAGTGGTAAACGATTACATCGTTGCCGTCGGCTATTACCTGCCGCGCACAGGCAAGCAGGGCGCGCTGGTCATGCTGGACAGGGTCGTCGAGGCACTTACCACGAATCAACAGGCCACCATTGCGCGCATCAACGATCTGGACAGTGCCTTTTATCAGGATGACCTTTACCCCTTCGTGGTCGATGGCGATACGCGTCGCTTCGTTGCACACGGTTACAACCCGGGACTGATCGGGACACGCTTCGATACCCTGCGCGATCATGCCGGTAACCCGCTCGGTGATCCTGTACTGGCGCTGATGACAGGGAAGGACGAGGCCGAGTTCAGTTACCAGTGGCGCAATCCGGTGACCCAGCAGGTGGAATCCAAAACCATTGCCATTCGCCGGCTCGGTAATCTGTTGGCGTGTGTCGGGTGGTACACCGAGTAATCCGGGGGGCAGCCCTTGCTGGTTGGTATATGAGTCAGGTGTAATTAGCGCGGTAGCCTTGGCCAGTTGCCGCGCCTTGCGCTGATAAGTCACTTCTGCAAAACCTGTCAGGCTTCAACTTCCCCATACATCGGTCTTCCTTCGATAGCAGTACATCCTGTGACTGCCGAGGGTATTCGCGCCCGGCTTGTCTGCGGCCTCTTTTATGGGGCTATACCCATCCCTGCAGCTAGGGCAAACTCTCTCAGAACTGATATCGCGTCGGATTTTCTGTCTGTCTGCGTCCTGCAACGGGCCTATCTATCCTGCGATACCCAATTACATTCTGATGGAGCCTGCATGAATCCGTCCACGCTGATCGGCATGATTGCCGGTGTGCTGTTGCTTGCCACTGTTCTGGTGTTTTCAACGGAGGCGCCGGGGCTGTTTCTCAATCTGCCCGGACTGGGGATTGTGCTGTTTGGCACGCTGGCGGCGACCTTTATCAGCTACCCCATGCGCGAGGTGCTGCGCATCTTCGGCCTGCTGGCAACGGTGATGCGCAATGAACGGCTGTATGCGCGGCAGGACATCGAAGAGCTGATCAGAATCTATCGTATCTGGATGTCTGGTGACCTCAAGGCGGTTGAGCGTGCCCTTGAGCAGGTTGCCAATCCGTTTCTCAAGACCGGGGTTCAACTGGTGGTAGATATGACGCCGGAAGAGGATGTGATGGATCTTCTACAGTGGCGCATAGCGCGTTTGCGTGCGCGTGAGCACGCCGAGGCGCAGCTGTTCCGCGTCATGGCCAGCTACGCGCCGGCCTTTGGCATGGTCGGGACCCTGGTCGGCCTGGTCAATTTGATGTTCCTGCTGGGCGACGGTGATGTCACCAGTATTGGTCAGCAGATGGCAGTCGCCCTGATCACGACCTTTTACGGGGTGCTGCTGGCGAACCTGCTGTTCAAGCCGGTTGCAGTCAAGCTGGAGCGGCGCACTGAGGATCGTGTCGCGCTGATGAATACCATCATGCAGGGCATCTCGATGATGAACCGAAAATGCAGCCCGGCGGTGATGCGCGAAATGCTCAAGTCGTTCATGGCCCATTACCGGGACGAGATCAATGACGGCAGCAAGGGCAAGCCGGCGCTGCACGGTGAGTCTCGTGATGACTGATCTGCCGGGCGATGGCGATGATCGCGCACGCAGCGTCTTGCTTGAAAAGCGGCTGCATCTGACTGAACTTGAACTGCAGCGGGCGCGGCGAGAAGGTGCTGTCGCTGCGCACAGGGCACGGCGACAGCCGGTTATTCATGAAGCCTTCGAGCCTCCTGAAGAGGAGGGTTGGCTTACTGTCTATCTGGATGTACTGACGCTGCTGCTGGTGATGCTTGTGGTCATGCTGACGTTTGCCGGCTCGGTACGTGATAACTCATCGGGCGGCGTCCAGGTCGACACGCTCAGCGAGACAGCAGCTCCTGTGCAGATCGTTTCTCCACCGATTACGGAGCCGGTTGCGCCGGCACCGACGTCTGATCCGCTTTCTGGGCTGGATACCTCAGCGCTGGGAGATGACATCGAGGTTATCTACAACGATCAGAGTGTGAGTTTTCGCATCAGCAGCGAGATCATCTTTGCGCCAGCAGAGGCGGAGCTCAGTCTTGATGGTCTGCTGGTGCTGCGCAAGTTGTTGCCTGTGCTGCGTCAGGGTGAGCACCGCATTACCATTGCCGGGCACACGGACAGCCTGCCGATTCGCAGCCTGCGCTATCCGTCGAACTGGGAGTTGTCAGGGGCACGTGCCGGCAGTGTGGTGCGTTACCTTGAGGCCAACGGTATTGCCAGTCAGCGCTTGGTCGCCGTGGGATATGCCGATACGCAGCCACTGCAGGGGAATGATACCGCCACTGGTCGAGCAGCCAACCGCCGCGTGGAGCTCATTCTAGAAAAATAACGGCATCCGCCGGGGAAGGGGGTTACAGCACCGATTTGGCGCTCGTGTTTTTTGAGTGACATCAATGTGACATTATTAGGTGGCTGGGCGTCCCAGTTGCGCCTATGGTTTTGCGGGAGGCTTGCCTTGTCGCCCAATATTAATCCGAGACTGCGCGCGCCTGCCGCCGCCATTGTCAGCAGCTTTCGAGGTACTTGATGTTTCTGGATCTGGTCGAGAATCTGACGCTGCTGATTGCGCTCTGCTGGCTTCACGCAATGATCATGCGCTACCTGGATGGCTACGAGCTGTCTGGCAAGGTGTGCTCGGGAGTACTCTTTGGCGCTGTGTGCATTGTTGGCATGATGATTCCGCTTGAGCTGGCTGAAGGGCTGATCTTCGATGGCCGTACAGTGGTGCTCAGTATGGCCGCGTTTTTCGGTGGACCGCTGGTCGCGGGGATTGCCGGTGTGATGGCAGGTTTGTTCCGGCTGTCGCTCGGCGGTGTCGGCCTGGTGCCGGGGTTACTGAACGTGGCCATGCCCGTATTGATGGGACTGCTGTTTCGTCATCTCTATCGACGCCATCGGATTCCCTTCAACGTGCTCTCGTTGCTGATATTCAGCGCTGGAATGCACCTGCTTGAGGTGCTCATTCTCGCACTGCTGCCGGCTGACAATTATGCCCTGTTTCTGGAACATGCTCTGGTACCGCTACTGGCTGTGCTGATCCCGGCCGCTGTTTTGCTTGGTCTGCTGTTGGAAGATGTGGAGCAGCAGCGGCAGGCACGCAATGCGCTGCGCCAGAGCGAGGCCTATCTGAAGGCAGTGACGGACGCGGTGCCGGATGTGTTTATGGTGCTTGACGAGCAGGGCACCTACCTTAAAGTCAGCACGCCGCAGCACGAACTGCTTGCTGCTGAGCAATCAAAGTTGCTGAACAGGCGTCTGCAGGACGTACTGCCGAAGGAGCAGGCTGATCGTTTCCTCGAGTTTATCGCGCGCACCCTGGCCTCGGATCAGCCGCAGTCAATCGAATACAGCATGCAGACCCTGGCGGGGACCAGAACCTTCGAAGCCAGAGCACGGCGTCTCGAGATCAGGCACGGTGGGCGGCGCGCAGTGGTGTTGTTGGCACGCGACATCAGCGACCGGGTGGCTCTGGAACTTGACCAGCGGATCGCAGCGATCGCCTTCGAATCCCAGCAGGGGATGCTGGTTACCGACGCGCAGACACGCATTATCAAGGCCAATCGCGCGTTCTCGGCCATCACCGGCTACGGCGAAGCGGAAGTACTGGGTCAGCCGACGCGCATCCTCGGCTCGGGCCACCAGGGCGCAGAGTTTTACCGGCAGATGTGGAAGTCACTCTATGAGACTGGTGGCTGGCAGGGCGAAATATGGAACCGTCGCAAGAGCGGCGAGGCATTCCCGGAATGGCTGACGATCAGTGCCGTATATGATACCAAGGGGCGCCTGACCAACTACGTTGCCTCTCTGACCGATATCAGTGAGCGCAAGGATGCAGAAGAAAAGATTCAGCATCTGGCCTTTTACGATCCGCTGACCAATCTGCCCAATCGTCGGCTGATGCGTCAGAGCCTGGAGCAGGCGCTTGTGGTTTGCCGTCGCGAGCAGCACTACGGCGCGTTGATTTTTCTGGATCTGGACGACTTCAAGAACGTCAATGATCTCTACGGTCACCAGATTGGAGATGGGATGCTGTGTCAGGTTGCCGAGCGGCTTCGGCACGCATTGCGTGAGCGCGATACGGTAGCGCGCTTTGGCGGAGACGAATTTGTGGTTTTGCTTGAGGACTTGGAAGTCAATGCGACCGAAGCGGCCACCCAGGTTGAACACATCGGCAGGAAGCTGCTGCAAACCCTGCGTGAACCCTACCTGATCAAGGATCAGGTTTTCAGCAGCAGTGCGAGCCTCGGCATTGTGCTGTTCAACGATGAGCAGCACACCGCTGACGAGTTGATGCAGTACGCTGATCTGTCGATGTACAGCGCTAAGGCAGCAGGCAAGGACATGCTGAGCTTCTATGACCCGCAGATGCAGGCGGTCGTGAGCATGCGGATCGAGCTTGAGGAGGACATTCGGCGTGGACTTGCGCAGGAAGAGTTTGTGCTCTATCTGCAGCCCCAGGCCGATGCCAGCGGCAATTTTGAAGGGGCCGAGGCGCTTGTCAGATGGCAGCATCCTGCGCGGGGCCTGCTTGCGCCAGGCGTGTTTATCGACATTGCAGAGCGCTCTGGGTTGATAGAGCCGCTGGATCTGGCAATCCTGCGTCAGGGGTGTGAGCTGTTGGCGCGATGGGCACAACAACCGCAGACCGCAACGTTGACGTTAGCCATCAACATTAGCGCACGACTTTTGTACCGGGACGATTTTGTCTGTCAGGTCAGGGAAATTCTGCAGCAGACAGGCGCCAGTGCACTGCAGCTCAAGCTTGAGATAACCGAGTCCCTGTTGCTGACCGATGTAGACAAAGCCGTCTCTCGAATGCAGCTGCTGAGGGAGATGGGGGTGCGGTTTGCCATTGATGACTTCGGTACCGGTTACTCATCCATGGCGTATCTGCAGCGCCTGCCGCTCGACCAACTGAAGATAGACCAGTCTTTTGTCCGAGGGCTCCCTGATGACAAAGGCAACATCGCTATTGTCAGAGCCATATTGTCGATGGCCGAAGGCCTTGAACTTGAGGTCATCGCCGAAGGCGTTGAGCACCCTGCGCAGCAGGATATTCTGCGTCTGCATGGCTGCAGGCACTTTCAGGGTTACCTGTTTGGCAAGCCGATGTCCGTGGATGCATTTCTTGAGCTGCTTTGAAATCTGGCGCACGAGCTGCTCGGCATCAGCTGCCGGCACGCTCGTCTCTGATGCCCAGTATGTGTCGCCGGATTGACCGGTTAGAAACCAGACCGGCGATCATGACCCTAAGCCTGTTCCATTCATGCACCCAGCGACTGTCGGTTGCGAGTTCAAAGTCGGGATCGCCCGTGTGAAGTCTGTTTACTCTCAGGTGCGGCAAGGCAAGGCAGTAGTCACCGCGATCGGTTATGACGCCTAACCGGTTTTGGCTGCTGAATAGCTCGTTGGCCGCGTCATGGTCAAGATCGTGGTTCGATGTAGAGAAGGTGCCGCCCGGAGCCAGTGTAGCGCTGTCGTGACTGAACGCCGCCAGCACCGGTTGCACATTTCGGCCTTCGATCAGTTCACCCGCCACGCAGCGCAGATAGTGGATCTGCGGTCCCAGGATGTCGATACGCTGGATGACCATTGGTTGATCGCTGCGGTTCTTGATTCGCAGGAACGTCGTCCAGTCGCCTGGAAGCAAGGAGGGACGAAAGTGAGCGGCGGTCACCACCAATGGCTTTGCTCGATGTCGCAGCAGGCGAGTCCAGATGGTCAATGCCGTGAGCAGGGCCAGCAGCGTAGCTATCCCGGCCAGTGTTGCGGCGTTGTCCCAGAGCCAGATAAAACGATTCATTATCTCTCCATCAAAGGCGTTGAATCCGGGAAAGATACTTGCCGATCTCGGCTTGAATGGCAAAACAAAGTGCAAGGCATATCAGCGTTCAGGAAGGCCAACTGGTATCAGTCCGCGGTAACAGGGCGCCGCGCGATGGGTTTAGCAGTGCAGCTGGTCGGAAGGCCAGCGGGAGCGGGGCTACCCTGCTACAATCCGCGCTGACATCATTCAAGAGGAAAACTTATGGCTACCAATCGGTCCCGTCGCCTGCGCAAAAAGCTGTGTGTTGACGAGTTTCAGGAGTTGGGCTTTGAACTGAATCTCGAATTCAAGAGCGATCTTGATATTGAGGCGATTGACGCCTTCCTGGACCAGTTCCTGGCTGAGGCAATGGACGCAAACAACCTGGATTATGTTGGTGGCGAGGGCTTTGGTCTGGTTTGCCTGGCCGAGCGCGGCTCGGTCAGCGAAGAGCAGCGTCAGGCTGTCGAGAGCTGGCTCAAGGCGCGCAGCGAACTGGCTGTCTGTGAAGTCGGCCCGCTGCAGGATGCCTGGTATCCAGACAAGCCGATCAACGCAGCGATTTAACAGCTTAGGGGCATCAGGTGATGATGGCCCAGGTTTGCAAGTAAAGCCCCTTGCCCAAAGCCAGGGGCTTTTTCGTAACAGCGTGCAGCCAGGAATAAGGTTTGGTTTTTTTCAGCGTTTAACAGCCAGAGTTTATTTTGGTGATTTATTTAGTGTAGTTAGCACTTTATGGCGTCTTTTGTATCGTTTCATGCTGCATAAGCTTTATAAATTAAAGGCTTAAGTGGCTGTTTTTTTCGAGTTCGTATTGTGTTTTTCTTGTTGTTGTCTTCCATTCTAAAATTCGCAGCCTTTCGCTCAGTAAGTTGAGGAGCGATTCTGCTTTATCACAGCGCCAAGTGCGCTCTGCACTCGCCGGTATGCGACCGGGCATTACATTCCGCTAATACCTTGGTTAGCAGCAAGGCAGCGATGATTGCTGCAGTTGGCTGGTTTTTTGGAGCGATATAGCCCCCATTCGGCTGGCAGAAATTCTGATTGCTAATGCGACTTCTGTATTGTTAGAGCTCTTCGACTGCCGTGTTTGATCCTGTCGCTGGATGCTGCATGTTGTTTTTTTTGACGCTATTTAATTGGCGTTTTCGCGTGTGCGCAATGAGTTCCCCTCTGGAGAACATTGACCTGAATCAACCGATCTTTGCTTATAGCTTTTCGCTGTAAATAGACTTGTTTTTTAATTTGCAGAATGATTAGTATGCTGGCACGTCGCCATTGGATTGGTTCGATCTTCTACCGAAGGAAGAGTTCATGCTTAAGAAGTCCCTGCTAGCTTTATCTGTTGTTGCCCTCGCAAGTGGTTGCTCTGTTACTCCCAACGTGATTACTCCGCAAAGCCTTGAAACGACAGCGCTTTCGGATATCGAACGCTTGGCGCAGGAGCAGGCTGTTGAGGCGGCGATCTCTCTGGATGAGGCGATCGCCCGCGCCGTTCTCAACAATCGTGATAAGAAACTGAAGTCCCTGGAAGCGGCTCTGGCCCAAGGGCAAATCGATCTTGTTCGCCATGAGATGTTGCCTGAGCTGACGGCATCGGCGGGTTATTCGAAGCGCAGTGAATACGCAGCGTCTGCCAGCGTCAACTTTACTGACGGCGAGCCGGATGCGCTGGGCCCGAACCCGGCTTACTCCGTTTCACAGGGTCGTGAGCGTGATACTCAGGATGTTGCCTTCTCCTGGAATGTCCTCGACTTTGGTCTGTCCTATGTTCGTGCCCAGCAGCATGCGGACCGTTATCTGATTACCAGGGAGCGTGAGCGAAAAGTTGTTCACAACATTACCCAGGACGTGCGCGCTGCCTACTGGCGAGCAGTCTCGGCAGAGCGCCTGCTGAGCAAGATCAATCCCTTGATCGACCAAGCCAGTGATGCACTGGCGAACTCTCGCCAGGTAGAAACTCAAGGGTTGCGCTCACCGCTGGATGCGCTGTATTACCAGCGCGAGTTGTTGGATATTCTCCGCGCGTTGCAGGCTCTGCGTCAGGACCTTATGGGGGCCAAGACCGAGTTGTCGGCCCTCATGGGTTTGAAGCCGGGTACGCAGTTCTCGCTGGTTGACGTGTCGAATCCGGCTTTTGTAGTGCCGGAGCTGAGCGTGGGCCTGGTCGAGATGGAAGAGCAGGCGCTGCAGCAGCGCCCTGAACTGGTCGAAACTCACTACCAGAAACGCATTTCTGCTGCAGAGACAAAGGCAGCAATGCTGAGCCTGCTACCAGGCATTCAGTTGACCGCCGGCTCGTATCAGGACAGTAACGAATATCTGCTGAACCAGGATTGGACCAGTGTCGGCGCGCAGATCAGCTGGAACATGCTGGACGTGTTCAAGGTTGGCGCTGAGCGTCGGATGGCAGAGACCCGTGAGGCGCTGACCGAAGAGCAGCGTTTGGCTACCTCCATGGCGGTTCTCACTCAGGTGCATCTCTCTCGCATCCGCTATGAGCAGGCGCGCAAAAGCTTCGACCTGGCCACTCAGTATCTCGGTGTTGCCGAGCGCATTGGCGAGCAGACCCGCAATGCTGCGGAGCACAAGCGCATGTCGCAGCTCGATCTGATTCGTGAGTCGCTTAACACTGTCCTGGCCGAGCTGCGCCGGGATGTTGCGTATGCCGATCTGCAGAACAGCTACGGTCGTGTCTTTGTGACCATCGGCATGGATCTGCTCCCGCAGGATTATCAGACTCTGAATGTTGAGGCGTTGGGCCAGGAGATCGGACAGCGCTTTGATCAGTGGCAGCATTCAGCTCAAAGTGCACAGTCTGCGGAGGCCGTTGTGCCAGTTGAGTCTGATCAAGTCGTCGCCAGCGACAAGACCAGCTGATGCGTCAGCAATTCAATCTGGGGCTGTCGCTGGCCCTGCTGGCAAGCGCGGCTTCGGCTCAGGCCGAGTACCAGGCGCGAGCAGTGATCAAGTCACTGGATCGCGCCGTACTCTCGGGCGAGCTGGCTGCGCGCGTCCAGCGCATTCCTTACCTTCCCGGTGAGGCCTTTGAAAGGGGAGCAGTTCTGGTTGATCTGGACTGTTCCCTGTATGACGCCCAGGCCGAGAAGGTGGCTGCTGAAGTTCAGGCAGCGCGAATCAAAAGCGAAAATGCTCGTGAGCTTGATGCCTTGAACTCAATCGGTGGGCTGGATGTCGCTCTGGCGCAGTCAGAATATGCCCAGGCTCTGGCTGAGCTGAAAATTGCCCGTCTCAACACCGACCGCTGTGTAATCAAGGCACCCTGGCGAGGCCGCGTTGTCGGTCTGCGGGTCAACGCCCACGAGAATATTCGCCAGCAACAGGAGTTGATTGAGGTTGTGGGTGACCAGAACCTCGAGGTGGAAGTGGTTGTGCCCGCAGCCTGGCTGAACTGGCTGACCGTGGGCCAGCCAATCAGCTTGCTGGTGGACAACCTTGCCGAACCCGAATCTGCCGAGGTTAGGGCGATTATTCCCGCAATTGACGCTGTCAGTCAGACAGTCCTGCTGAGAGCCAAATTGCCACAAAACACGCAACTTATACCCGGTATGAGCGCGACTGCCGTATTCAGCGAGCCCGCGCCCGCCGAAGAACAAGTCAGCCCCTGAAACAGACCATCTGGCCGGTGCCCTAAAGGGATAGAGGACATGAAAAAACACACCCCCGCTAACGCAGTTCGCTTTCGCCGCAAGCCCCTGATCAGTGCGCTGGAGCCGCGCATTCTGCTTGATGGTGCTGCGGTTGCTACCGCTGTAGAAATGACCACGGACGTGGCTTTTCAGGAGGCCGCAACGCATACCGCTTCGGCCGAACAGAGCATGCATTTTGCTGCGCCGGCGCCCACGGCAAGTGAGCCTGGTAATCGCCGCGAAGTCGCTTTTGTCGATACCTCGGTAGACAACTATCAGGACTTGGTCGATGGGCTGGATGACGGTGTTGAAGTCATTCTGATAGACAGCAGCGAGAACGGCCTGGAACAAATGGTCGCCGCGCTGCAGGGGCAGTCGGGTATTGATGCCATCCACCTTTTCTCTCACGGTGATGTGGGTGAGCTGAAACTCGGCACACTGACGCTTAATGGTGAGAATCTGGATGCCAATGCGCAACTGCTCGCCGCGCTGGGTGAAACGCTGACCGAGTCGGGTGACCTGATGCTCTATGGTTGCTACGTCGGCTCTGACAGTGAAGGGCAGGGGTTTCTGGATGCTGTAGCGCAACTCACCAGCGCTGATGTTGCTGCGTCCGAAGACCTGACCGGTGCCCAGGCACTCGGCGGGGATTGGGAGCTGGAGGTGACCAGTGGTTCGGTCGAGACCACTGCATTGGTTGCTGCTGGGTACGATGGCACGCTGGCGCCGTTGGTAATCTCCAACCTTGATGACCTCCAGTACAGCGAAGGTGACGGGGCTGTGCTGATTGACGGCGATGTGACCATCGGTGGCGGCACCGATTATACCGGCGGTTATATCGACTTCGAAATTGGTGGTGCGATGTCCTCAGAGTCGCTGGGCTTCATCAGTGACAGCACACCCTCAACCGTGAACGGTGAGGTATCCATCGTTGGCACCACGGTCTACCGGGGTAACGGGTCTGTCGCGATTGTGATTGGTAGCGTTGACCCGATCAAGAACGGTGAAAATGGCCAGCCGCTGAGAATCAACTTCTCCAACGCATTTGAAAACGGCGACTTCCAGGATGGCACCAACGGTTCGACGGTTATCTCAGGCTGGACATCGGTCATGCAACGTCTGCGCATGGGTGTTGACCAAATCGCCGGGCAACTTACCCCAGTTGACCCAACCTACCCCGCCAGCAATGGTTCTATAGGCGATAACACTACCGGGGGTAATTTTACTCAAAGTGCCAAACTATCGAATTATGCTGGTTCCGATGCGAACGATTTAGCGATCGAGCTTGATACCGGGCAAGAATATATCGACCAAGGGTATGGCGTAATTCGAGGGCCGGCCGTTTATAGTGATGGGGCGGTAGTGCTTCAGGTAGGTGATAAGGTGTCCTTCGACTGGAAGGCGCTTAGCGGCGGTGATGCGTATGATGCGTTTGGCTACATTATCGACGTCAATACCGGTGAAACCATCACAATTCTGGATCGTACCGGTACCGCTTCGAATCAGGAGACCAGTTGGGCGCGCGAGGAGATCACAATCGCAGCTGGCCAGGAAGGGGTATACCGATTTGTCTTTGTAGCAGGGTCGTACGATTTTACTGGCGGAACGTTGGTCGGTGGCAAGCTGATGATCGACGACGTCAAGGTCACCCAAGCCAACCCGCCGGGCCCGGTTGGTGACTCTGTACTGACCTCCCTTGCCCAGCGCATAACCTACGAAAATACTGCGGTCGACTACAATACACTGACCCGCACCGTTACCGTCTCGGTAATGGACAAGGCTGGCAATACCGGCTCCGATACCAGTCAGGTCACTATCGCTGAACGCAACAACGCTCCCTCGTTCAGTGGCAATGCATCACTCGGCGCTGTCAATGAAGACACCACGGCTCCTGCAGGTAGCAGTGTCGGTACTCTGTTTGGCTCGCTGTTCTCGGATGTCGATGCGTCCTTTGATCCGAAGGATTCACTGGCAGGCATCATCATCACCGGCGACGCCAGCGATTCCTCGCAGGGCGAGTGGCAATATTCCACTGATGGCACCAACTGGCTAGCGGTTGGTACTGTGTCGGCCGATGCAGGTCTGCTGCTGTCTTCTACTGCGAGCCTGCGGTTCGTTCCTGCGGCGGATTACAATGGCGCGCCCGGTAGCCTCAGTGTTCATGCTGTTGACAGCTCTGATCCCGGCATTACCTTCACCAGCGGTGCGACCAGACAAGCCTTTGATACTACCGCTGTTGGAAGCACCGGCGGCACAGCAGCAGTCTCGGCTGCAGCTGTTAGTCTTGGAACATCCATTACCGCAGTTAATGATATCCCGGTAATTGATAACAGCACCGGGACTGTAACCGGCGCGTCGGAGGATACTGCCAGGACCATTACCTACGCAGAACTGCAAGCCTTGGCCAACGCCTCCGACAAAGAGGATGCCTCGGTATCGTTCCGTATCGATTCCATTCTCAGTGGTACCTTGCGCCGCGAGTCTGGCGGGGTACTCAGCGATGTCGTTGCCGGTACTACACTGCTGGCACCAGGCGAGAGCCTGATTTGGCTGCCGGGCAGTAATGCCAACGGCGTACTCTCGGCTTTCACGGTGAAAGCCGTTGACAGCCAGAACGGGGTGTCTGCTGCCAGCTTGCAGGTCAATGTTCAGGTCGCGGCCGTCAATGATCCGGTCTCCATTACCGGCAAGTCATCCGTCACACTTAACGAAGACTCTTCGATTCTCATCAACGGGTTCGCCCTGACGGATGTTGAAGGGGACAACGTCACAGTTCGTATCAGTTCAAACCATGGCAACCTGAGTCTGGATAATCCAGGCACGGTCTCTGTTTCCCAGTCCGGTGGCCACACTCTGGTGTTCTCAGGTGCCATTGGCGATGTTCAGGCCGCTCTTAACTCGCTTCGTTACGCAGGTGATGCCGATTACTTTGGCAGCGACCAGCTTACTATCGAAGCGAGTGACGACAGCGGCTCCAGCTGGCAACCCTATCGGGTGGATGAGCAGGGCTTGTTCTACAACCCTGCGAATGGGCATTACTACGAGTACGTCAGTGCACCCGGCATGACCTGGGCGGACGCCAAGGCAGCCGCAGAGAGCCGCGAGTTGTTTGGCTTGAAGGGGTATCTGGCCACCGTAACCTCCGCTGAGGAAAATGCCTTTATCACTCCGAAGCTGGGTGGCGATGGCTGGATGGGTGCCAGCGATGCTGCTATTGAAGGGCAATGGCGCTGGGTAACCGGGCCAGAGGCGGGCACTTTATTTTGGACTGGTACGGGTAGCGGTAGCTCGGTTGACGGCAACTATGAAAACTGGGGCGACGGTGAACCGAACAATGCTGGCGAAGAAGACTACGCGCACTTCATCTCCAGTAATGGAAAATGGAATGATTATGCATTTAACAACGGTGCTATTAGCGGCTACATCGTCGAGTACGGTGGAGCTGGATTTGGCACTTTGGAAGCAGCTACCCTCGACATCACCATTAACGCAGTAAACGATACCCCAGTCGTGACAGGCGTCGATACCGATGGCGCCATCAATGATAGCGGTCCGCTCTCAGATACTGGTTCAATCACCTTTACTGACGCAGATCCCTCTGATCTGCCTACGGCGGCAGAGACGACCAAGTCGGTTACCGCCAAGCGTGCTGATGGCACCACCAATCTGCCGCTGACTACCGAGCAGCTGGCAGCGATCGAGAATGCTTTCAGCATCAGCCCGGCGGCGGGTAATGACAATGACGGTACCATCAACTGGACCTATGACATTGACGCCGGCGACCTGGAATTTCTGGCCGAGGGTGAAGTGGTTACCGCAGTGTTTACCATCACCGTTGATGACGGCAATGGCGGTACTGCGACCCAGGACGTGACCGTGACCCTGACCGGCAGCAACGATGTGCCTGAGATCAGCGCGGGTGATGTGACCGGCGAGATCACTGATGGCAGCAGTGACCTGACTGACAGCGGTTCGATCAGCTTTACCGATGCGGATCTGACCGACCGCCCAGTGGCGACTGAGGTGACCAAGTCGGTTACCGCCAAGCGCGCTGATGGCACCACCAATCTGCCGCTGACGGCCGAGCAGCTGGCAGCGATCGAGAATGCTTTCAGCATCAGCCCGGCGGCGGGTAATGACAACGACGGTACCATCAACTGGACCTATGACATTGACGCCGGCGACCTGGAATTCCTGGCCGAGGGTGAAGTGGTTACCGCCGTGTTTACCATCACCGTTGATGACGGCAATGGCGGCACGGCGACCCAGGACGTGACCGTGACCCTGACCGGCAGCAACGATGTGCCGGAGATCAGCGTGGGTGATGTGACCGGCGAGATCACCGATGGCACCGATCTGACTGACAGCGGCTCGATCAGCTTTACCGATGTGGATCTGACCGACCGCCCAGTGGCGACTGAGGTGACCAAGTCGGTTACCGCCAAGCGCGCGGATGGCACCACCAATCTGCCGCTGACGGCCGAGCAGCTGGCAGCGATCGAGAATGCTTTCAGCATCAGCCCGGCGGCGGGTAATGACAATGACGGTACCATCAACTGGACCTACGACATTGACGCCGGCGACCTGGAATTTCTGGCCGAGGGTGAAGTGGTTACCGCAGTGTTTACCATCACCGTTGATGACGGCAATGGCGGCACGGCGACCCAGGACGTGACCGTGACCCTGACCGGCAGCAACGATGTGCCGGAGATCAGCGTGGGTGATGTGACCGGCGAGATCAACGATGGCACCGATCTGACTGACAGCGGCTCGATCAGCTTTACCGATGTGGATCTGACCGACCGCCCAGTGGCGACTGAGGTGACCAAGTCGGTTACCGCCAAGCGCGCGGATGGCACCACCAATCTGCCGCTGACGGCCGAGCAGCTGGCAGCGATCGAGAATGCTTTCAGCATCAGCCCGGCGGCGGGTAATGACAATGACGGTACCATCAACTGGACCTATGACATTGACGCCGGCGACCTGGAATTCCTGGCTGAGGGTGAAGTCGTTACCGCCGTGTTTACCATCACCGTTGATGACGGCAATGGTGGCACGGCGACCCAGGATGTGACCGTTACCCTGACCGGCAGCAACGATGCACCGCAGGTCACCGTTGACGCGCCTGAGGACTTTACCGAGGCAGGTGACGCTGCCGCCCAGGATCTGGTGCAGTCCGGCGAGGTGCACTTTGCGGATGTCGATCTGACGGACACGATCGACGTCAGCTTTGAGTCAAATGACGATATTACCTGGAGGCGCGCGGATAACAGTGTCGTAGGTACGCTGCCTGCTGGGCTGGCTCAGGCGCTGGTTGACGCATTCAGCACTGGTGCCACCGAGCTTGATAACGAAGGGAGCATTGCATGGACGTACGATGTTCGTGGCCTTGATCTGGATTTCCTCAATGCAGGAGATGAAATCAGCTTCAGCTACACCGTGACAGTAGAAGATAGTCAGGGCGCGACTGATCAGGCTGTTGTGAACTTTCGGATCATAGGTACCAACGATGCTCCAGAAGTCACCGCGCGCGAGCTGAGCCGCGAGGAAATCACTGTTCAGCTGGGCGACCGCTATACGCTCGAAGTGGACAGTCTGTTCTCCGACAAGGACTCGACGCTAAGCAGAGAGGACTTGGACTTCAGCATCAGCGGACTGCCGCGCGGGCTGGTTTACAACCCGGAGACCGGTTCGATCTCTGGCTCGCCGCGCGAGCCAGGTGTGTTCGAGGTTCAGGTAACGGCAATTGATGCCGAGGGTGCCACTGTCTCCAGAGTGTTCGAGCTGACGGTGACTGCCGTGCCTAACGAAGCCCCGGCCAATCCGGGTCCGGGCAGTACTCCGCCCGCGGCGCCCGATACTGACTCCCAGCCGGTTGAACTCCCGCAGTCGGGTATGCCAGATGGGCTTGTCAGCGAGAGCGGCGACACGCGTGACCCGCTGGATTCCAGTGGTTTTATGCCGTCGTCCGGCCTTGGCTTCGAAAGTGTTGTTGAGGATGCCATTGGTGAAGGTAGCGAGCCGTTTGATGATCTGCAGGGTGCGGACAACGATGGTGAAGGTCGATCCGAGCAGGTCATTCTGTCCGAACCGGGCGCTATCGCGGTCCAGGTCAGGAATCCCGATGGGTCAACGACCGTTCGCGCTTCGATTGACGTCAACGTAAACGAGGCGGGTCAGGTAGAGTTCACCCAGGTTCAGCGGGATGCATTCGATGTTGTTTCCCTGGTGGTAACCAGTATCAAGAGTAACTCTGAAGGTCAGGTCGTCATTGCGATTCAGGACACCAGTACCAATGGTGGTACCCAGCGTTACAGCGGAACACTGTCGAGCGGTGAGCAGCTGCCTGGGTGGATTCAGCTGGACCCGACCACTGGTTCGGTCACAATCGGCAATCCGCCTGCTGGTCAGAAAGAGGTCAGTATCAGGGTTCAGGCGATCGGCTCCGACGGGCAGATTCGCGTGCTTGAGCTCAAGCTTGACCTTGAGGAATTGTTCAAGCGGGCGGCTGGCGCTGATACGGAAGCAGTCGAGCCTGTCGACGTCGAGTCAACGGGATTCATTCCGCTGAATGACCAGTTGGCTGCGGAGATAGCGGCGCGTGACCACTATGGCAGCCGACTCGTGTCGATGCTCCAGTCAGTTTAAGGGGTATTGGTGAGCGATACTGTCGCGGCCCTTTTGGGGCTTGAACAGCAACTGCGCAAGGCTGAAAGCCTTGCGCAGTTGTTTTATACATTGGTCAATCAGACACATACCTGCGTGCCATACACCCAGAGCGTTTTGCTGGTCGGTGAGCGTATGCAGCGGCCGCATGTCGTTGCCGCGTCTGATTTGCCTACCGTTGATTACACCTCACCCTACATCGCCTGGGTTGAGCAATTGGCGCGTTTTGTAATTGGGCAGGGGAGTCCGGAAAATCAGACCCAGCTGAGGCCGGCTGATCTGAGCGCGGACCTTGCCAACGAATGGCGAGAGCTTGGTCTGCCCGACCATATCCTTTGGCAACCGCTGCGTATCGAGGCCAGAAATGGCGAGGTTGCAGGCGTTCTGCTTCTTCTGCGAGACAAAAACTGGAGCGAGGCCGAGCAGAGTGTGCTGCAGCATCTGGCGGGAAGTGCCGGGCACGCGCTCTTTGCGCTGCGTCGCGGTCAGCAGTTCACTCGTTTGAAAAGCAATCTGCAGCACCGCAAGGTGTGGCTGGCCAGCCTGTTGGCGGTTCTGCTGATAATGCTGCTACCGGTGCGCCTGAGCACCCTGGCGCCGGTTGAAGTGGTACCGAAGTCTCCCCATGTTGTTGCAGCCCCCCTGGAAGGGGTGGTCAGGCAGGTAGCGGTAAAGCCCAATCAGCAGGTGCGCCCGGGCGATGTGCTGATCGAGCTTGAGCAAAGTGAGCTTGCCAGTAAGGAGGCGGTTGCCAGGCAGGCGTTATCCGTTGCCGAGGCCGAGTTGAAAACGGTTCAGCAGGGCGGCTTTCTGGATCCCACGCAGAAAGCCAGGCTCGCCGAGCTGGAAGCGCAGGTTCGTTTGAGACAGGCCGAGTGGCAGTTTGCCCGGGACCAGCTGGAGCGCTCGGTGATTACGGCTGACCGGCCGGGTGTTGCGGTACTCGACAACCCGGACGACTGGAAGGGCCGGCCCGTGAGGGTAGGGGAACGGATTATGCAGGTTGCGGATCCGACCCAGGTGGAGTTCAGAATCATGCTGCCGGTCAAGGATTCGATTTCCCTGGTGTCGGGAGCGGAGGTAAGGGTTTTTCTCGACAATGATCCTCTGCATGCCTGGTCGGCACAGCTCAGTGAGTCCGGCTACGAACCACAGACAACGCCGGATCAGCAGCTGGCCTACCGTTTGATCGCACAGCTCAGCGAGTCTGAGCGGCAGGCAGAGCCTCCCCGTGTTGGCCTGCGTGGTACCGCCAAGGTGTACGGTGAGAAGGTGAGGATTTTCTTCTACCTGTTTCGCCGCCCCATTACCTCGGTTCGGCAGTGGCTGGGATGGTAGAGTTCAGGCTACCTGCACTCAGGCAGGACCTGAAGCTGCTGCCGGGAGGGCATGACGAAGATGGTGCGCCACGTTATCTGCTGCATGATCGAGTGCGTAACCGTTATTTCACCCTGTCGATAGACGCCCTGGCGCTGATTCGCCACTGGCAGCCAGGCCGCACGCTGGAAGAGATGCATGCATTTCTGCAGGCCCGAGGGCTGGATCATGCGGTCGAGGAGATTCGCGCGTTTTCCGATTTTCTGATTGCAAACAACCTGGTGCTTGCCCGCAGCAACGGCGCCAGTGACGCCTTTTATCGTCAACAGCAGGGCAGCCGGCCCAGTGTCCTGCAATGGTTACTGCATAACTATCTGTTTATTCGAATCCCGCTGTTTCGGCCTGACAACTGGCTGAATAAAGTCGGTCCGAAGCTGTCATGGCTGCTCGGCAGTACTGCACATCGGATCGTTATGGTTCTCGGAGTCCTGGGCGGCCTGCTGGTGCTGCGCCAATGGGACGAGTTCAGTGCGACCTTTCTTTACTTCTTCAGCCTGGAAGGGTTACTGCTTTACGGTATGACGCTGGTGCTGGTCAAGAGTGCCCATGAATTGGGGCATGCGCTGGTATCGCAAAGACTGGGTTGCAGAGTGGCATCCATGGGCGTCGCATTCCTGGTGATGTTTCCAGTGCTATATACCGATACTACGGATGCCTGGAAGCTGCAGTCCCGTCGTGATCGCCTGCGTATTGTCACTGCTGGCGTCCGAACAGAGCTTTATCTCGCGCTCATTGCCACGTTCCTGTGGGGTGTCCTGCCGGATGGTTCGCTGCGCAGTGCCGCGTTTTTTATTGCGACTACCAGTTGGGTTACCTCTGTCCTGGTCAACATCAGTCCGTTTATGCGGTTTGACGGGTACTACGCGTTTTCCGACTTGATCGGGGTAGAGAACCTTCAACAGCGTGCGTTCGAACTCGGACGCTGGCGGTTGCGTCGCTGGCTATGGGGGCTGAATGATCCGCTGCCGGAGCCGATGCCACGTCGACGCGCACGGCTGCTGATCCTCTATGCCTGGGGCACATGGTTGTACCGCTTTTTCCTGTTCCTGGGTATTGCTCTGCTGGTGTATCACTTTTTCTTCAAGGTGCTTGGCATCTTTCTATTCATTGTCGAGGTGCTCTGGTTCATCGTCATGCCCATATTCAAGGAAGTACGTACGTGGCGAGAGCGTCGCGCTGATTTTCACTGGACAGGCTGGCGATTGGCCGGGTGGGCACTGCCATTGCTGGCGCTAGTCTGGATGTTGCTGCCCTTGTCGGTTGATGTTCGGCTGCCATCCGTCTTGCGTGCTCAGCAGGTGCAATCGCTGTTTGCGTCGGAGCCGGCTCAGGTAGTGGCGGTTCACGTGCAGTCCGGCGATCAGGTGACGGCGGGTCAGGTACTTGTGCAATTGCAGTCGCCGGAACTCAGGCAGCAAGTGCAGGAAACGCTGGAACAGCTTCAGCTGGTTCGCCTGAAGCTCTCTCGTCAGTCGACTTTTCGTGATGACCAGGTCGCTCAGGCGGTCAACCTTGAGCGTCTCCAGCAGTTGAATGAACAGTTGGCCGGGTTGCGTCAGCGGGAGGCGAAGCTGGTCGTCAGGGCTCCGATCAACGGGTTTGTCGGCGCCATGGCAAGCCTGTCTGACAACCAGTGGATCGGACGCGATGAGCCGATTCTTACTCTGGTCAACAGTGACCAACTGATCATTGAAGGATTGGTAAACGAGCGTTATCTGACCTCTCTTGAGCACGGTCAGGTCGGTGTATTTGTCGCATCCTCCGGTGAGGGCGAGCGCATACCTGTGCGGGTTGCACAAATTGATATCAGCGCTGTTCCGGCGTTGCCCTACGCAGAGCTCGGCTCTGACGCGGGCGGCCCTATCGCCGCACGACTCAAGGATGACCGGCTGATACCGGAAGCCGCACATTATCGCGTCGAAATGACGCTTGAAGGCCCTGTACCCGAGGTTCTTCGACAGAAAAGGGAGGTCGGCGTGGCCGTCATTGAAGGCAAGCCACGGAGTGCATTGCTGCATCAGTTGCAGCGTCTGATTGCGCTTTTTATTCGGGAGTCCGGATTCTGAACAAAATGATTTGCGCGCCTGCCCGATCCATGAGCGGTGCTCTGGCATGCAGGCGCACAATGTCACGCGGGGCAAAGGCACCCCCAGGCTACCAGTTCTGCCAGTGCCGGTATGGCTTCGGCGTCATCCTCTGAACTAAACGCCAGCACCTGACTGAGCGTGCTGCCTGACCGAAAGGGCGCTAGCAGATCAGCTTTAAGCGAGCTTATCCGCTCCGTGTGAAGTTGCCACTGAGGGCGCCATACCAGCACGTTTTCCGGTTGCCAGTCTTCGGCGCGAGGCATCGGCAGCTGGTCTATCTGGCTTTGCCATATCCGTAACAGTGGGCTGGTTGAGCGCAGCAGGGCAAGCGACGGGTGCCATGCCAGTGGTTGTTCAAGCCAGGACAGCGCGCTGTCGTCTGGAATCGGCTTGAACGGGATCTGGTTTGCGGCATGAAACGCCTTTAAACGTGCCCGCTCAAGGTCTGCTATGTCACGCAGCCACGGCATCTGCGCCACTGCCGGGAACGACATCAAAAACTCGCCAAGTCCGTCACCATAGCAGTGCAGAACAGCAGACGTTGGCGGCTGGCTGCTGACAAAGGCAGCAGCGACGGCCGTGAAGTATCTCTCGCCCAGCAGGCGATCCAGCACAGGGTAGACCTGGCGCAGCGCGCCGATGCGCGCCGCCCGGACGTTGTTTCTGTAGATATCGAAGCGTTGCTCCACATCGCGCGCCTTGCCGCTGAAAAGATGACTGGGTGTCTCGGGAGCGGACTGGGTAAGCGCCCTGGCGAACTGCCGCTGATCGTACATATTCATCTGGTCGCCTCCCTGGTACGGTCGGATTCGAGCAGGCAAGCGCGTGCGACATCGACCTCCTGTACCAGCCGGGACCAGCACGGGACATCATTGTCCCATTCGATGATGGTCGGTCTGCTGCCAGCGATGTGCAGGAAATGGCTGTAAAGAGCCCAGGTTGCGCTATCAACGGCGCTGCCGTGATCGTCGATCAGCAAGGTGCCACCGTTAGCCACAGGCTTAACACTATGGCCCGCGAGGTGCACCTCGCCCACGTCGTCGAGAGGGATAGTCTGCAGGTAGCTGTCGACCCGGCCGCCGTTATTGTGGCAACTGATCAGCAGATTGTTCAGATCCAGCAACAAGCCGCAGCCGCTGCGTTGCACCAGCGCAGCCAGGAACTCGGCCTCGGGTAATTCGCTTTGGGCAAACGTCAGGTACGTGGCCGGGTTTTCGATCAGAATCCGGCGGCCGAGGGTATCCTGCAATTGGGCAATGTGATCAACCGTGCGATCGAGTACCTCGCTACTGTATACAACCGGCAGCAGATCCGCCAGGAACTGCCCGTCACTAAAGGCCCAGGCAAGGTGTTCTGAAACCAGGGCAGGGCGGTAGCGTTCACACAGGCGCTGCAGCTGCCGCAGGTGCTGCGGGTTCAACGCCTCTGCGCCTCCGAGTGATAAACATACACCATGAATTGAGAGTGGCAGCTCCGTCTGCAGTTGCTCCAGCTGGTGATGCAGAATTCCCCCCTCGCCGAAATAGTTCTCCGCGTGGATTTCGAGCAGATCGACAGCGCTGGTATTTGCAAGCAGAGCCTCAAAATGTTGCGGCTTGAAGCCAACACCGGCACCTCGGGTCAGGGGGAAGTAGTGCATGTCCACCTCCTAGGGACGCTTGACTGGCGTCAGCGAGCCCATGCCGTGTGGAGTCTCGATACTGGTACAGGTACCGGACGGAACCAGTGTCCAGGCATCACCCTGATAATCAATCTTGGAGGTGCCGGCGCAGGAGGTGCCGGGGCCTGCGGCGCAGTCATTCTGACCGGCCAGTGAGATGCCATAGCATTTTTCCTTGGCGGCGTTGATGCCGGCGGCACTGGCATGCTGGCTGGCTGCAAGTACAGCTCCGAGCAGCGAGGCGGCCAGCGCGGTGTTGAAGTGTCGACGATCCATGATGAAGGTCCTCTTTCTAATATGTAGGGGTGCGGTTCGCGAACGCGCGGTGCTTAGTGCGCCTGAGTGCAATGCGGGGCGCGTGGAGTGGATATCGGGTTCAGCCAGCGTCCGATCAGGTGGTCGAGCGACAGGCGACCACCGCCGTGCAACAGCAGCACTAACAGCGGAACTGCCCAGGTGCCATGAGTGGCCCAGGCCGAAGGGTAGACCAGCAGCTGGATGACCAGGGTCATGGTCAGCAGGCCAAGCGCACCGAGTCGTGTGGCTAACCCCAGCAACAGCATCACCGGTAACAGGTGCTCGCCGATCGTTGCCAACGCAGCGGCGATCACCGGGTCAACCAGCGGCAGGCGGTACTCTTCCTGAAACAGGTACAGCGCGGTGTCATTGAGTTGCCAGCCGTTGACCTTGGTTCGTCCTGACTGCCAGAACACGGCACCGGGGAAAATGCGTGCGGCCAGTAGCAGAGCGTCCTGCAGCGGAGCCTGCAGGGACCGGTGTGCAGTGGGGGAAAGCATGATAACTACCTCATTGATGATGGGCGCGAATGGCTGCGGCAGCAGCTAGGCTGCCGCCGCAGTGCCGGGTTACAGGGTGTTCGGCGCCAGATCCTTGATCAGCGGCCAGTTGGTGTCGGCCTTGACGATGTTGCCCGGAACGTCTTCGGACCACTTCTGGAATACGTCCGCGTTGACGTTCAGGTACAGCTTGCCGTCGACGACCTTGTATTGGCTCGGATCTACATCCAGTTTTTTGCCCAGTGCCGCGCCCATTGCGCAGTACCCGCCGTACTGCGGCACGTAGGCCGCAGGGTCGGCCTGAAAGGTCTTCATGTTCTCGGCGTTGGCGAAGTAGTAAAGGGCGCCGTCATGCTCGACGGCGAAGCGGCTGCTGCCCTCTGCCGGCTTGCCCTGGAAGTAGGAGACGGTGTCGTAACCCTTGAGAATCACGCGCTGCTCATCGACGTTGATTGCCGATGTAGAGGTTTCGTCATAGGCGTAGGTGCTGGTCGCGGTCAGCAGTGCAGCACCGCCAAAGCCCAGGGCAACGGCCAGCGAGCTGGCGATAAAAGCGTTTTTCAGTTTCATGGTGTGGCTCCTCGATTGATGCAAATTCAGTGGTGTGTTTTGTCGTGCTGTGCAGCGACGGTTTGAACTGTAAGTGCATTCAAAAAATCAAAGAACAACCGGATTTTGAAAGTGACTATTGTTCTAAGTGAAATTATTGGTCTAACCTGATCGGCAGCGAACCGGAGTGGACCATGGATAGATTCAAGGAAATGCAGATATTTCAGGCCGTTGCGGAAGAGCAGAACTTTGCCTCCGCCGCACGCAAGCTTGGGATGTCTGCACCGAGCGTTACCCGTGCTGTCGCGGCGCTGGAGCAGCGGCTTGGCACCTTGCTGCTGGCGCGCACGACCCGCAGTGTGCATGTCACCGAGTCAGGCCAGCGTTACGTTGAAGACTGCCGGCGGATCCTGGCTGAACTGGACGAGGCCGAGGAATCGGCCGGCGGAGCACATGCGCAGGCACGCGGCCTGTTGACGGTGACTGCTCCGGTATTGTTTGGCGAGCTGTTCGTCACTCCGGTAATGGTCGACTATCTGGCCAACCATCCCGCGGTACAGATCAAGGCGCTGCTGGTTGACCGGGTTGTGCACATGCTCGATGAGGGGATCGACGTGGCGGTGCGGATCGGTGAGTTGCCCGACGGCGATCTCAACAGCATTCGCGTGGGAGAGGTGCGCCGGGTCGTCTGCGCGTCGCCCGGATATCTGGCCCGCCATGGCCGGCCCGCGCATCCGAGCGAGCTGGAGGCCGCTTCGGTGGTAATGTCCGCGTCCAGTTCGCTGCTTACCGAGTGGGAGTTCCGTGGTCCTGCGGGGCGGATTCAGGTCATCCCTGAGCCGCGTCTGGTGGTGACCGCCAATCAGGCCGCAATCAACGCGGCGAAACTGGGCTGGGGCATCACACGGGTGCTGTCCTATCAGGTCGCGGAGCAGGTCCGGATCGGCGCGCTGGAACTGCTGCTGGAAGACTATGAATTAGAGCCACTGCCGATTCATGTGGTTCACCAGGGCGGGCGGAGGATACCGGCCAAGGTACGTGAGTTTGTTGATTTCTGCGTCGCGCAGCTGAGCGCCAACAGCGCGTTGCAGGGCAGGGGGCCGCGCTGATGGACCGATTTCAGGAAATGACGGTGTTCGAGGCGGTGGCCGACGAGATGAGTCTGGCCAAGGCGGCGCGGCGCTTGTATCTGTCGGCCCCTACGGTCACGCGGGCAATCGATGCGCTGGAGCAGCGTATCGGCGTCAAGTTGTTGCAGCGCAGCACGCGGGGCGTGGCCCTGACCGAGGCTGGTGAGCGCTTTCTTGCGGACTGCCGGCGTATTCTGGCGGAAGTGGCTGACGCCGACCGTTCTGCCAGCGGCTTACACACGTCCCCTCAGGGGCGGTTGCAGGTGTCCATGCCGCTGCTCTTCGGGCAGTCGCTGATGACGCCCATCCTGCTGGAATACCTCCAGGCCCATCCGCGGGTCGAGGTGTTTGGCGTGTATCAGGACCGGGTGCCCAATCTGCACGAGGAGGGAATTGAGGTCGCGGTGCAGGTCGGGGCATTGCCCGACTCGTCACTGTTTGCTGCCAAGGTCGGTGATGTGCGGCGCATCATCTGCGCCAGTCCGGCCTACCTTGCCGCGCATGGCACGCCCACGCGGCCGGAGCAGTTGATTGAACATCAAATCGTGCATTCATCTGCCGACTCGCGCACGCCGGAATGGCAGTTTGTACAGCAGGGTGTGGTAAAGCGTTACGCGCTGCTGCCACGCTTGAGCTGTGCAACCAATCATGCGGCGATAGCGGCTGCCGAGCGGGACGCGGGGCTGGTGCGCTGCATGAGCTATCAGGTGCATGAGTCGCTGGCGCTGGGGCGGCTGCAACCGGTACTGCAGGAATTCGAGTTGCCGGTATTGCCGGTGCATGTGGTCTACCGGGAAGGTCGCCGCGCCGCTGCGCGGGTCCGCAGCTTCGTGGATCTGGCCGTCGCGCGCTTGCGAGTACACCCGGCATTGAACGAAGGGTAATTTCAGTTTTCGCAATAAAGGATTGCTGTTGCCGGTTATTCCTCACTTTTGTGTGAGGTAAGAAGATGAGACTCCCGCGGGCATTTGCGGCTACCACCGCAGCCCGTTTTACCTGTCATAGATACTGGAGTCTCACATGTCACATCCGATCAAGTTCTATCGTTACCCTCTGTCCGGCCACGCGCACCGCGTTGAACTGATGCTGTCGCTGCTGCGCGTTCCCCATGAAACCGTATTTGTCGATCTGGCCACCGGTGCGCACAAGCAGCCGGCCTTTCTGGCGTTGAACACCTTCGGCCAGGTGCCGGTTATCGAGGACCGTGGCCAGGTATTCAGCGATTCGAACGCCATTCTGGTGTACCTCGCCACTCAGTACGATGCCTCCGGTCGCTGGTTGCCACGCGATGCCGCAGGCGCCGCGCGGGTGCAGCGCTGGTTGTCGGTCGCCGCCGGCGAGCTGGCCGCTGGACCGGCGCGCGCCAGGCTGATCACGTTGTTTGGCGCACCCTATGATGCCGAGTCCACCATCAATGCGTCGCACGATTTGCTGGGCCTGGTTGAACGTGCTCTGACTGCCAGCAGCTACCTGGCGGGAGAGCAGGTGACCATCGCGGACGTCGCGCTGTACAGCTATGTAGCGCACGCACCGGAAGGCAACGTTTCGCTGAGCAAGTATCCGCGGGTGCAAGCATGGCTTGCGCAGATTGAGAGTCTGCCCGGCTTTGTGCCGATGGCGCGTTCCGCGATTGGCCTGCAAAGCGCCTGAGCGATTGGGCACAGAGGGCTCCGTCATGAGTAACGCAGATGTTTGGCATGCAGGCGAGCGCGAATTGCAGCGTCGCCTCGGTGTTGCCGAGCGGATGGCTGAGATCGGACCGCGGGTGCTCAGCCCGGTGCTGCCTGAGCAGCATCGGGCGTTCTATCCGCTGCTGAACTTTGTTGTCGTGGGTGCGGTTTCAGCCAACGGTGATCTTTGGGCTGGCATGCTGGAGGGGGCGCCGGGCTTTGCCCGGTCCCCCGATCCGTCGGCGCTGCGGCTGGATACCCGGCTCAGCAGCGCGGATCCCTGTGCTCAGGCATTGCTTGAGACCGGGGCGGTTGGGTTGCTGGGTATCGATTTGACTACCCGACGGCGCAATCGTTTGTCAGGACAGATAAGCGCGATCGACTCGAACGGGCTGGATATTCGGGTCGAGCAGGCGTTTGGCAACTGTCCGCAGTTCATCCAGCAACGTCAGTTGGTCGCAGAGGCTGGCGCCTCGGAGGCGGCGGGCACCCTTGTAACCAACAGCCTGACTGACCGCATGCGCGAGCTGATCAGTGCTGCTGATACCTGCTTCGTCGCCAGTGGCTTGCCACGCGACGGGCAGGATGCCGCGGTGGACGTGTCTCATCGCGGTGGCTGGCCCGGTTTTGTCAGAGTGACAGCAGACCGCCTGACCATGCCGGAGTTTTCCGGCAACCGCTTCTTCAACACCCTCGGCAACCTGCTGGTCAATCCGCGTGCGGGGTTGCTGTTTGTCGACTTCGCCAGTGGCGATCTGCTGCAAATTACCGGTCGGGTCGAGCTGCAATGGGACGCACCACAAGCTGAGCGTTACGAGGGTGTTGAGCACCTTTGGCATCTGCAGGTGGAGCGTGCGGTCTGGCGACCGGGCGGGTCGGCTTTGCGCTGGCAGTTTGAGGGCTTTTCGCCGGCGTTGCGTCGCACCGGTATCTGGACCTCCACGTCGCCTTGAATCAATGCCATGGTGTTGATCAACCGTGCTGCTGTTGGATGTGCCCAGTGTCGCGAGCCCACTGCCACCATACAAGTGCGAATCACGCCATCCTGCACGCGGACTCACGATGGCTGACTCTGTTCAGGCCAGTTGATAACGCCCGTCGTATTCGACTAGCCGGCCATCAGCCAACAGCTCGGCCAGATGCTGGCTGATGGTTCTCCGCTCAGCACCTTCGACCCAGGCGGCGTTGTAACCCGGCGGGTAGAGCAGTCGCTCTTGCACCAGTTCCTCCAGCGTGCGGGGGCCGCTCTTCACCATGTTGCAGAGTTTCTGTTCGCGCTCGTCAAGCTTGCCGGTGAAGGTCGCAAGATCACGCAGAAAGTGCGCGCGGTCGGTGTAGATACCGCGATGGTGCGAGGTGACCCAGACCTTGGCGGGAATCTGTGCGACCGTCGCCAGGCTGCGCCGAAAGTCCGCAAGATTGGAGCAGGCGTCGCCGTAGTAGGGGCCGAAGCCGGTCAGGTCGATGTCGCCGATGAACAACACATCTTCTGGCTCTATCAATAGGGCGCAATGGCCCGCGGTATGGCCTGGCAAGTGGAAGGCGGTGATGCGGTTGCTGCCCAGATCCCAGACAGCACCGTCCTCATAGCCAATGGCGTCAGGGCGTGGGGTGTAATGGAATTTGCGCTCAAAGTTGGCGCGCATTTCGGCGGCCTGGCGCGGATCCATGTTGCAGTAGGCCGCCACCATGCCGTCCCAGCTCTGCACAGTCGGCAAGTCTTTGATATGGGCATGGATCGGCACATTGGGCAGCCGGTGCAGGCCGGCGATGTGGTCTTCGTGAACGTGCCCGAGCACCACCAGTTCGCTGTCGTCGAAGGCGGTACCGATATGGTTGGACACCAGCGGAGTATCGAGGGCTGCACGGGTCTCGCTGCCACGAATCAGCACCTGGTTGCCGTCCGGGTACTTGCCGCTGCGGTCGCCAAAGTAGACGGAGACGCGACCGAAGTCGCGATGGCTGACGGGGTGCTTGGTGTGTTCTTGAGCGGGCATACGGGCGTCCATTTTGCGCGCGCGGCAGCGGCGGGCGATTGTTGTTGGACGTCCTTGTTACGGCAAGCAGCAGCGCCGCGTCAAGTTTGCGGGGGCTGATAGCCTGGAAGAGCTGTCTCGCAACGGGTCCTTTGAACGCCCGGATGAACGTTCGCCGCTCTAGGTTGAGGCTTGTGTCAGAATCATGTTCTGCTCTCGGTAATGGCCCTTATCAGCAAGCGCACTAATCCTTGTCGAGCCGGCAGGGTGTGCGGGATGCGCCTTGGTTGTTCGCGCCGGGGAAACCAGTAAAATGCGCCGTTCGCACTTTCCTCGTCTGTTGCTGGAGTTGCTGCATGTCCAACCTGTTAACCCCTCCGGCGCGCCTGGCGCCGCTGTGTCTGGCCTGCCTGCTGGGCTCGCCTGCATTTGCACTGGCAGATCAGGTCGCCGAACTGGATGCCGTCACGGTAACCGGTGAAACCTTTAATGAGGTTGCCAAGGCCCGTGAAGCACTGAGCGAGGTGCCGGGTGGCACCAACGTGGTCGACATGCAGCGGGTTGAGCAGGGTCGCGTGGCCGGTGTTGCCGATGTGTTGGCCTACCAGCCGGGTGTTTACGCCCAGTCGCCGGGCAACGAAGGTGTCAAGATCAGCATTCGTGGTTCCGGCATCAACCGTGGGCCGGGTGCGCATGCCTCCGGTAACCATATTCTGCTCGATGGCCTGCCGCTGACCGGTTCGGGCGGTACGCCCTATGAACTGCTCGAACCGCTGTGGCTCAATCGTGTTGAAGTGCTGCGCGGGGCCAACGGCTTTGAGCGCGGTGCGCTGGCACTGGGCGGGGCGGTCGATTACATCACCCGTAGCGGCTTTGATGCGCCGCGTCTGCAGCTGCGCATGGAGGCGGGCAGCGACGGTTACCTCAAGCGCCACATCGCATCCGGTCAGGTAATCGGTGATCTGGATTATTACGTGGGCATCACCGACCTGCACTACGACGGTCAGCAGGATCACGCCGCCGGCAGCGGCAAGGGTGTGGTCGCCAACGTCGGCCTGCAGCTGACTCCGGATCTGGAAACCCGTTTCTACCTGCGTTATCGCGAGACCGAACATCAGACGCCGGGGCGTCTGACCCAGTCGCAGATCGACGACGACCCGACCCAGGCGAACCCTCTCAATATCGCCCGTGATGCCAAGCGTGAGCAGCCGGGCAGCACCTGGCTGGCAAACAAGACCACGCTGCGCCTGGATGACGTCAGCACGCTGGAAATGGGGCTGGTTTTTCACCACTACCCGATGGACTTGATGGAAAGCCCGTACCGCATTCGGGTGGACTACAGTGACGTCAGCGCCACCCTGAACTATAAGCGCGAACACGAGCTGTTCGGGCTGAATTCGAATACCACCGTCGGCTGGCGGACGACCACCAATCTGCCCAGCAGCGATTCGAAGGAAACCGCCTACCAGCCGCTCAACGCCAATGGCACGGTCTACCCGGTTGGCACGCTGATGCGCAAATATGAGCATCAGGGCTCGGATAACGTACTACACGTCAGCAACGAACTGGAGCTGGCGCCACGCCTGTGGCTGAGCAGCGGACTGGCATTGATCTACACCCAGCGGGAGGTCGAGGTCACCTGGCCGGAGACCAATGAGCGTCTGGATGATGGCACCTGGGACTACGCGCCGCGTTTGGGCCTGCGTTATCAGCTGGAATCCGGCACCGAGGTATACGGCAACCTGTCCCGCTCGGTCGAGCCGCCGCACCCGTGGTCGATGATCTGGGGTTCGCCGACCCGTTTCCCGGTCAGCAATCAGCCCTGGAGCAACCGCCAGAGCACGCCGGTCAGTCTGGATAACCAGACTGCGACGACCTTCGAAGTCGGCGCCCGTGGTGATTCCGTGGTTGGTCTGTGGGATCTGGCCTGGTACTACTCGCGGGTCAATCACGAGCTGCTGACCGTTGAGATTGAGCCGAACATCTTCGCTGAATCCAACGCCAGCGCCACGGTGCACCAAGGCATTGAAGCCGGACTGACCAGTACCCTGTGGCAGGGCGACGAGCTGGGCGCGCTGGCGCTGCGTCAGGCCTATACCTTCAGTGACTTCCATTACCGTGATGACGACACCTTTGGCAGCAACGCGCTGCCGGGCCTGCCGCGTCATTACTATCAGGGTGAGCTACGTTACCAGCATCCGGCAGGTGTCTACGTTGGGCTGAACACCCAGTATGCGTCCAAGGTACCGGTGGATTATGCCAATTCCTGGAATGCGGATTCCTACACGATTTTCGGCGCGATTGTTGGTTATGACGCGCCGAAGCAGGATTGGCAGGCGTGGCTGGAACTGCGCAACCTCACCGACGAGCACTACGCCGCAACCGTTACTCCCGGCTACAACGATAACGGCTCGGAAGCCGCGCGTTTGACGCCTGGTGAAGGATTTGGGGTGTATACGGGCTTGTCTTGGAGCTGGCTGTAAGACCAGGCTGAACCCGTTGACCGCTCATCCAATCAACTGGAACCTGACGGTGGGTCTGCTTGACTGAATCAGTAGGCACATACTGATTCAGTCAGGAGGCACTCTATGTCATTTGATCAACAGCACCCGGGCGAAAACAATCTGCCGCATTCACCGCTTCCGGAGCTTGAGCCGCCCCACAATCGTTGGGAGGGGCCGCTCGAAGGTGAAGAGCTTAACGAGCTGGACGCGGGTGAGGTCTGTCGCAGGCTGCATGAGGACGATTAAGCGCGAATGCGATATCGTCCCTAGACAGTCAGAGCGGCAGCACCTGCGAGCGTGCTGAGTGGCACCGGTTTACTCAGGTAGTAGCCTTGCACCATGTCACAGCCCAGAGCGCGCAGGGTTTCCAGCTGTGCTGCGGTTTCTACCCCCTCGGCCACGACCTGCAAATCAAGCTTGTGGGCGAGCAGGGTAATGGCTTCGACGATGGCAAGATCATTGCCGTCGTCCGGCAGTCCCGACACGAAGGTGCGGTCAACCTTCAGCACGTGCAAAGGCAGACGCTTCAGGTAGGCCAGTGAGCAGTAACCTGTGCCAAAGTCGTCAATTGCTACGGTAACGCCGAGTTGCCGCAGCGATTCGAGATTTGCGCGCGACGACTCCAAGTCGTTTATCAGCATCTGTTCGGTGATTTCAAGCTCCAGGCGCTCTGCTGGCAGCCCGGTGTCGCGCAACACCTCTGCCACCTGCTCGGCAAGCCGTTGGGAGGAGAACTGGCGTGCCGACAAGTTGACCGCTACCCTCGGCGCGTAACCGTGCTCTGCTGCGAGAATGTGCATGTCCTGGCAGGCCTGGCGCAGTACCCAGAGTCCAACGTCATCGATCAACCCGGTTTCTTCCAGCAGCGGGATAAAGTCGTTCGGTGCTACCAAGCCACGCTTGCTGTGGTTCCAGCGCAGCAGCGCTTCAACGCCGCAGACCTTACCGTTGCGCAGACTCGCCTGGGGCTGGTAGTGAAGGACGAACTCCTGGCGCTCCAGTGCGCGGTGCAGCTCGGACTCCAGCGCCAGCAGCCGATGCTGGCGCTCATTCATGGCTGGGGCATAGAAACGGAACGAGCGGCCACCGATGGCCTTGCTCTGGTACATGGCCGAGTCGGCGTTGCGCAGCAGGGTTTCGACGCTATCGCCGTCATCCGGGTAAACCGCCACGCCAGCGCTGAAGCTGACAAAGATATCCTGACCAGCGATGCGCACCGGCTGTTCGAAGGCGCGTTTGACCTTGTCGTGAATGCTTGGAATGGTGTCGGCATCGGTTAGGTCGCTGGCAACAATCACAAATTCGTCGCCACCGTAGCGGGCGAGAATATCGTTGGGCCGAATATGCCGGCCGAGGCGCACGCTGACTTGCTGCAGCAGTTGGTCACCGATACTGTGGCCCAGACTGTCGTTGACGCGCTTGAAGTTGTCCATGTCAAGAAAGATGACCGCCGTCAGGTGTTTGAGCTGCCGGGCGCGGTTCATCTCGGTTTGCAGTTGCTCGGCCAGTAATACCCGGTTAGCCAACCCGGTCAGCAGGTCGTGGGTCGCCTGGTGCTGAAGTTGGGCCTCGAACTGCTTGCGCTCGCTGATGTTACGGGCAATGGTTGAGTAATAGGCGATACGCCCGCTCTGATCGCGGTGTGCCATGACCACCTGGTGCAGATAAATATGCTGTCCTGAGGTATCCCCCAGCACCGACTCGCGCTCCCAGACGCCGTGCTTTTCGGCCTGTGCAAGAGCCCCCTGGATCAGTTGCTGGGCTGCCTTGAGGGCATTGTTCGCCTTTGCCTGGCCGGGGGCGTCATCAGTCAAGTTGACAGCACTAGCGAGCAGGGTATGGCCTGCCTTGTTAAGGTAGATTACCTTGCCCTTGGCATCTGCAATGGCAACTACATCGGTGGTGGCTTCAAGAATCGCGTTTAATCGGCTACGGTCTTCGTCGGCCTGTACACGTTCGGTGATATCTCGGCCAGTGGATACAAAGTGGGTAATCTGGCCATCCTGGTTGACCAGCGGGGTAATGACTTTTTCCTCGAAAAACGTCTCGCCACTCTGCTTGCGATTGATCAGGGTGCCCCGATAGACCTGCTTGCTCAAGACGGTTTGCCAGAGCTCGGCGTAGGTCGATGGGTCCTGTTCCGGAGATTTCAGCAGGGCAGGGGTTTGCCCGTGGGTAGTAGCTGATCCATAGCCAGTCAGTTGTTCGAAGGCTGGGTTAACGTACTCAAACTCACCTTCGCGATTGGTGATGAAAATGCTGTCTGCAGCCTGTTCCACCGCCTGAGACAGCTTGCGCAGCACCTCCTGTGCCAGCCGATGCCGCTTCTGCAGCGCTTGATCTGCAATTGCCCGTTCAACCGCTGGCGTAAGGCGGGTGAGGTCATGCTTGACGATGAAGTCCTGAGCGCCGCCCTTGATTGCCGCCACGGCAGCCTTTTCGCCGAGCGTGCCGGAGACGAAGACAAAAGGAACATCCGGGTCAAGTTCCCGGACGATGCGCAGCGCGCTCGCACCGTCGAACAGGGGCATGGTGTGGTCGGACAGCACGACATCCCAATCGCCGTCGGCCATGCGCTGGCGCAGGTCCTTCTCCGTTTCCACGCGATCCCAACTGATCTCACAGCCCTGGGTTTCCAGGTGATTGACGATCAGTAGTGCGTCATCTTCGTTGTCCTCAAGCATGAGGACCTTCCAGCTGTTACCAGTGGCGTCCTTAGCCATAATAGTGCTCCAGTCAGGTATCGGTCGCAGGTTGGTTCAATCCGAGCCAGTAGTCACCCAACTGCTGTGCGACCGTAACGAATTCATCAAAGTTTACCGGTTTACGTATGTAGCTATTGGCGCCGGACTGGTACGCCTGCAAGCGGTCACTCTGTTCGAGGGATGAGGTCAATACAACCACGGGAACCAGTCGTGTGCTGTCGTTGGCGCGTAACTGGCGCAAGACGTCGAGTCCGCTGAGTTTGGGCAGGTTAAGGTCGAGTAGTATCAGCGCCGGTATCTGTCGATGTGGGTTGTGTGGCTCTCCGTATAGCTGTTGCAGTGCCTGTTCCCCGTCTTCAGCGATCATCACCGGGGCATTGATGCGGTTGCTCTTGAGGGCGTGCAGCATCAGGGCGATGTCGTCGGGATTGTCTTCGACCAGCAGTATCTGGCTTTCCATCATTGCTCGCTCTCAAGACGTTTGAACTGCAGGTAAAAGGTGGCCCCCTGTCCGACGCTGGATTCAGCCCAGACCCGGCCGCCCAGTTTATTCATGACGCGTGAGATCGATGCCAGGCCGATACCCGTGCCGGGAAACTCTCGTGCGCTGTGCAGTCGCTGAAAAGGGATGAACAGTCTGTCAGCATAGCTCATGTCAAAGCCGACTCCATTATCACGCACGAAAACGACGTCGCCGTCTCCACTTTCGACTCGCCCAACCTCAATCCGGGGGTGTTCGGTGCTGCTGGTGAACTTGAAAGCGTTACCCAGCAGGTTATCCATTGCAACGCCAAGCAGTGCGGGGTCTGCGAGCACTTTGATGCCGGGGTCGATGTGCACTTCAAGCTCGCGCTCTGGTTGACTCTCACGGAGGCGCTCGACTGCGCCGGTAGCAACGCGGCTCAGGTTGACACTGGCCAGCTTGACGTCGGCGCGCGTCACGCGGGCGAGCATGAGCAGATCGTCAATCAGGGTACTCATGTTCTGTGCGGCCTTGCGGATGCGATTGAAATAATCTGCTTCCTGGACGTCGAGTTTGCCCTCGAGGCTGGTTTGCAAAATCTTGCTGAAACCGTCTATGGCCCGCAGCGGTGCTCTGAGGTCGTGGGATACCGAGTAGCTGAACGCTTCAAGCTCACCGTTGACCGCCTGCAGTTCGGTATTTTGCCTGGCCAGGCCTTCGTTGAGCTGACGAATCTTGCGCTCGGTTGCACGACGCTCTGTGGCGTCACGAATGGCGCAAAAAATCAACTGACCGCTGGGAGAGTGGATTGGACTCAGACTGATCTCGACCGGCAGTTGGCTGCCATCCTTGCGTCTGGCACTCAGGCTAAGCCCCATGCCCATCGGCCTGGACTGTGCATCCTGAACATAGCCCTCTCGATGGCGTACATGGCGTTCGGCTGCCGCGGGGGGGATCAGCACTTCAACTTTCTGGCCGATCAGTTCGTCCTGATCGTAGTCAAACATAACCATCGCCTGTTCGTTCATCAGGGTGATGGTCCCTTTGGGGTCGGTCATGATGATGGCGTCCGGCGCGGCTTCAATCATTGCGCGAAACAGGGATTCGCTGGTGGCCAGACTCGACTCGCTGGCGCGGCGCTGGGCAATGGAACGGGCGAGCATCAGCGAAAGCAGAGCAAACAACAGAATGACCAGTCCACCGGCCTGCCAGAGACTCCGTCCGGCGGGCTGGCTATTGCCGTAGAACTGGTCGTAGCCAAGCTGGGAGATCAGATACAGGCGTCCCAGCGACTGACTGAGGGGGGTATCGTTGCGCGGATCGAAGTCAAGACTGGCGAAGTGGTAGATGGCATCGTCCGTTGTGGCGCTGCCTTCATTTTCCGCCCGAATTATCTGACTCCACAGCGATACGTATTGCTGTGACAAGCTGGCGTCGCTGCGGTCCGACAGCATGAATCCCCAGGTTTTTTCGGGATCGCTTGCCTTTAGCCAGTAACCGTTGGCGTTCACCAGCCACAGGGCACTCTTGTACGGTTTGTCCAGCGAGGCTAAGGCGTCGAGCAGATACTGCCCGCGGTAGTTGATGACCAACAGGTATTTGGGGTGTCCATTGGCATCGGAAACGGGGGTGACGACGCGAATGGTCGGGTGGAATGGGCGCTCGATCTCGCCATGTTCAACATTCAGCTCAAACGGTGAAAAGTAAACGCTGCCGATTGGTTGCTGCAGGCCGAGCTGCACATAGTAGCGTTGGCTTTTGTCCTGCAGTCTTGCCGCTGGCAGTGCCAAAGGCTGGCCGTCGGTCAGTTCCACGCGGATCTGTTCGTATCCGGCGAGGTCAAGGAGGCGGATACGGTCGTACTGCGGGTGGTAGCGCTGGAAGGTTGCGAAGGTAGCAGTGGCCTGTTCTTCAGATTGCTGCAGGGCGAGCTGGCCGGCGAGGTAAAGGGCATCGGCCTGAATACGGGACAGCCGGTTGCTGAGCAGGCTCCGTGCCGAGTCTACCTGTGCCTGCTGCTCTATGGTTGCGGTGGCCCGTGCCCCCTGGCGCTGGTTGTGTATCAGTCCAGTGGTCACGAATACGGTCAATAGCGTCAGTGGCAGCCAGATGAGGAAAAAGTACTGAAGTACGTTTTTACCCTGGTCCATGCGGATCGGCATCGTATCTTCATCCCTGATGCTCGTGAGTAAAGCTTTTTACGATCACCGGGTCAGTATAGGTTACGCCCGTAATCCTGCATCTCACTCGCGCGTCAGTTGCGCCCTGAACAACATTTCCAGTCGCAGACTGATGGCCCAGCGCGGCTTGAAATCGGCTTCACGCGGGAAGTGCAACGCGGGCACAATATCCCAGTAGAGGTACTGGCGATGGATGTCGCGCCGATAGTCGGCCTGCAGGTAATAGTCGTTGACCCTTGGGTTTGAGGAGCTGCCGCCGACTATGACCGCCGAGTAGCGAATGGCACTGCGTTTGCCCAATACCTTGTTGAGTTGCGCACTCTGCGAGAATTCAAGTTGGTCGTAATCCTCCTGCCATTGCAGCTGGCTGACAAAGCGCAGGTGGCGTGTGCTGTCCAGTGGTCGGCCAACGTCCCAGCGCGAGCGAGCGGAGTAGCCGTCATGCTCGAACCAGGAGGCGCGATTGTAGCTGGATAGTTGCCACGGGCTGTCGCCCAGTTGCCATAACCGCTCGGCGCTGTAGCGCAGGTACGGATTGACCGGCCAGTGCAGTTTTACCCCCGCGCCAACACGGGTTTGCCAGCCTTCGCGTTTGTCGCGGCTGCCCAGTCTGCTCAGGCCAGCGACGGTATCGCCAAGGCCATCGGTGTCATTACGCAGCCGTTCGGCGCCTTGTTCTTCAAGGGTGCCTCGGCTCTCCTCGGGATCACTCTCGATAATCAGCCGCAGCCGCTCTTCTGTGGTTGGTACATCGAGTTTGAAGCGGATGCCGGGGTCGATATCAAACTCTTCGGATTCGGCCCAGTCGAAGTCGGTACTCAGGCGCAGGTAGGACTCGTTGTCGACGCTGTCGCTGTCGATGGTGCCAAAAAAACCGTCGATGTTGCGGGCGGTGTTGTCGACCCAGCGCGTCACGCTGTCGTGGATCGGGGTAATGATATCGATCGCCCAAGGGGAGAGATCGGAATCATTCGTTTCGTCTGCGCCGGTCACGCCGGCGGTTAACAGCAACATCAATGCAAAGATCTGTCTGCCCATGCTGTTTCTCCTTTCCCCTGGCTGCAGTATAGCCACTAAGGCAGATGGCACCGGGGCGCCAAGGGTGTAGACTTCGCTCCTGTAGGGCGCTGTATTCAACGGCGATCCGTTGGGGAGGCGTCATGCTGGAGACAGTGCAGGCTTTGATGGTAGTGCTGGTATCGCTTTGGGCGATCCCCGCGCTGTGGTTCCATCGCCCGCGACGTCTGTGGTTACGATATGTGCCACTCGGTTGCTGGGTGCTGGTCATGACGCTGGTACTCAGTCTGACCTCACGCGGCGAGGCCATTGGCGCGCTGCTGTGCTTCCTGGCTGCTTTTGGCCCCTTGCTGCTGTGGTGGCGAGGCGTGCTGCCCAAAGGCAACTGTGACTGGGCGGACGATATGGCCTATACGACCACTGGGACTGTCGACGGGGACGTTCTGCGATTGCAGCGGGTGCGTTGCTTCGAGTGGCGCAGTGCCGACGATTACGATATCCGCTGGCAGAGTCGTGAATACGCGCTTTCGACGCTGCAATCGGTAGACATGTTTCTGTCATTCTGGGGCCATCGCTCAATCGCGCATATGCTGGTTTCCTTCGGGTTTGCCGATGGCCGATATTCGACCTGGTCGGTCGAAATTCGCCGCGCCCGCGGTGGTGATTACTCGGCGATTGCAGGCTTCTTCAAACACTTCGAACTCAACATCGTCGCCAGTGAAGAGCAGGATATCGTCAAGGTACGCACCAACCACCGGGATGAGGATATGTACCTGTATCGCACCCGATTGACACCTGCCGCCGGCCGCGCGTTGCTGCTGGGCTACGTCGAGGTTGCCAATCGGCTGGCGGTGTCGCCGCGCTTCTATCACACGCTGCACGCCAACTGCACCAACGTTGTCTTCCGGCTGATGCAACGCATTCGTCCTGATCTGCGTTCGGATATCCGCTTGCTGCTCAGCGGTTTTCTGGACAACTACGTATACCATCAGGGTGGCTTGCAGCCCGGTTATTCGCTGGCCGAGTTGAAGCGGCTCGGGCGAATAACAGAACGGGCAAGGGCGGTGACTGGAGACGAGGATTTCTCAGCCTGCATCCGCAAGGGCGTGCCGGGCTGTGAGGATGAGTACAAGGCAGGACGCCATGATCAAGCTGCTGGCGTGACGGCGCCGTTTTGATGGAAGGAATTAGCATGAAAGTAGGTCTGTTGCAGTGTGATGATGTGAACGAGCTCCTGCTGCCCGCGCACGGAAACTACCCGGAGATGTTCGAACTGGCACTGCGCAAGCGTCTGCCGCAGATGGACTACCGTATCTACCCGGCCCACAAGGGTGAGTTGCCCGGCGATCCGCATGAGTGCGATCTGTATGTGATCAGCGGCAGCAAGCATGGCGTCTACGAGCAGCTGGACTGGATTCGCTCACTTGAAGGTTTTATCGCCACTCTGTGGAGCGAGCGCAAACCGCTGATTGGGGTCTGCTTCGGGCATCAGGTTATGGCCACGGCAATGGGGGGCGAGGTTCGCAAGTCTGAGCGTGGCTGGGGCGTTGGCGTGTCCTTTAACCAGATCCATGAGCCCAAGCCATGGATGCAGCCGATCCAGGACAAGATCGATCTGATCGTCAGTCATCAGGACCAGGTCGTTGAGTTGCCGCCCCATGCGCAAGTTATCGCCGGCAGTGATTTCTGCCCGAATTACCTGTTGCAGTACGGCGATCACTTTCTCAGTGTTCAAGGCCATCCGGAGTTCGAAAAAGCCTATTCCGAGGCCTTGATGGATATGCGCACGGCGTCAATACCGCCCGCTCGGGTACGCGCCGGCAAGGCGTCTCTGCATGCAGCTGTCGACAGCGACCTGATGTTCGACTGGATTATCAACTTCGTTCAGCAAGCCCGCGGTTGCTAGGGTTTTGCCTGTGGCGCAGCATCGGCGTATGCTGCCCGGGTTGACATCTGCGCGGGAGCGCCGGTGTTTCAGCTCATACACCAACGGTGGCGCCATGATTTATATCTCCAACCAGGTTCAGCTCGGCGACTGGGAAGTCGAGATGACCGCTGTGCGCGCACAGGGCGCGGGCGGTCAGAACGTCAACAAGGTGTCCAGCGCGATCCATCTGCGCTTCGACATCAATAACTCGAGCCTGCCGCTGTTCTACAAGGAGCGCTTGCTGGCGCTGCGTGACTCGCGCATTACCAGTGATGGCGTGATCATCATCAAGGCTCAGCAATTCCGTACCCAGGAAATGAACCGCGAAGACGCCCTCAACCGGCTGCGCGAGCTGATTCTGGCTGCCGGCGTAGTGCAGAAGAAGCGCCGCCCGACCCGTCCGACCCGCAATTCGCAGGTCAAACGGGTGGAAGGCAAGGTCAAGCGCGGTCAGACCAAGCAGCTGCGCGGCAGGGTCGACATCTAAGTTTCAGCTGAGCGTCGGCACCAGAACCCGGTTTGCAGCGCCTGGCAAGGTGCGCAGGCTTTTGGCCCGGCTAGTGTCCAGGTTCCAGGTTGACGACTTCACTGTATCCACGAAGCGCCAGTCTGCGACTGCATCATTGGTGGTGAAGGTGACGACCAGATATCCGCGCTGATTGGCATTCAGGTATTCCAGAGCGTCGACCAGCGTCGTGATCGCCTGTTCGGCGCCCGGCACTTCGGCATCGCTCAGACCCAGATACTCCTCGAGCCCGGGCGAGCTGACTGAGGCGGTGGCAAATTCCACACCGACGGCATCGCCGCTGAGGGTGGCCAGATTGTTGGCCCAGGCATTGTGGGTGTCGCCCGCCAACACAATCAGGTTCTGGTTCAGACCGCGTGCGGTGCCCAGCAATACTTCCCGCTCATAGGCATAGCCATCCCAGGCATCGAGGTTGTACGGGATAACGGTCTCGATACGCGCTATTTCTTCAGAGGTCAGAGTCGGATCGCCGGCCTGCCGACGCAGTTTGATGGTTACCAACTCGGTGAGCATCGTGGTCAGCTCACCTGAACCCGGGCTCTGCAGCGCGGTCAGCATCTCCGCCGGCAGCGGCATGCGGCCCATGAGGATCTGTTGGCCCAGCACCTGCCAGATGGCAGTCGAGGTCGCGAGCTGGGTCTGCAGCCAGTTCAGCTGTGTCTGGCCGAGCAGGGTGCGGTTGCTGTCGCTGACATCGGCTGCAAAAGCCGTTGCGTCAAACCCGCTGGCGCCGATGTAGTTGGCGTAGTCCAGTTGCTCATCGCGGCCGATTATCCGGGTGTCCAGCATATGCAGACTGACCAGGTCGCCGAAGTCGAAGCGGCGATAGATGGTTTCCTCGTCGTTAGCCGAAGCAGGGCGCACCGGCATCCATTCAAAATAAGCCTGCAGGGCCGCCAGCTTGCGGGCGGTAAAGTCGCCTTCTCCCTCGTTGTGGTTTTCTGCGCCGTCACGCCAGGTATCATTGGCCACTTCATGGTCATCCCACACGGCGATAAAGGGCGCAGCGGCGTGCAGCGACTGCAGGTCGGTGTCGGTGCGATACAGCGCATAACGGCGACGATAGTCCGTCAGCGTGAGGATTTCGCCAGCGTTGTTGTCGGGCAGCAAGCGGCCAAGGGCTGCGGCGTCTTCGGTGGCGTAGCCGCCGTTGCCGTACTCGTAAATGTAATCGCCGAGGTGAATGACTGCGTCCAGCTCTGACTCTGCTGCTGCCGCGGCGTAGACATGGAAATAACCGGCCGGGTAGTTGGAGCAGGACATTACCGCGAAGCGCACCTGATCGATGCTGCCTGCCGGCAGGGTTTTCATTCGGCCGACCGGCGAGATTACATCAGCAGCCTTGAACCGGTAGTAGTAGGTGGTACCTGGCAACAGGTTCTGCGCATCGACCTTCAGGGTGTAATCCCGCGCAGCGCCGGTGGTTGCTGTGCCGCTGTGAACCAGGTCGGTGAATGCCGCGTCAGTCGCTATTTCCCAGCCGACACTGATGTCGGCGCTGCGGCCATCGAGCGGAGTCACACGGGTCCAGATGATGACGCGGTCAGCGAGCGGGTCCCCGCTGGCTACGCCGTGATTGAAGCTCAGCTCGCGAGCAGCGTCGTCCGAAGAGCTGCTGGAAAGGCAGCCTTGAAGGCCGCTGGATACCACGATGGTGCCGACAGCGAGCGCTGATGCACGAAGAAAATCACGCCGGTTGAGTCCGCTCATTTCCTGCTCCTGATGATGTTTGGGCTGGGGCAGAAGGGTGGCAGTGTGGTGTGACAGGCTGACGACGGGATGGTTAAGGCTTGTCGACAAACCACAGGTCGATTGCCTGCCGGGTGAGCAGATCGCGGTTCCGGGCAGCTGGAATCCAGTTTTGCCAGCAGCGGGTGGCGTTGGTAAGAAACTCGAATAGTGGCAGATGCTGGCGCAGGACCCGGCGCTTGCGATGGCTGATGACCGGGTTGAAATAGCCGAAGTAGTCGAACATCTGTCGCGGATTCTTGCGCACCCACAGCCAGGAGCCCATTTCCAGGGTAAAGGGCAGGAACAGGTTTTGCGGGTGGTGTTCCAGACCGTGGTCGTAGAGGTAGTCCCAGAGGTCGCCGTGGGTGGTGTAGTTGATCGACTGCGGCTCGATGATATACGGGTGGTGGTGCGGATAGGTCTGCTCGAACAGCTGCTTGAGGCTGAGCACCTCGGCGATATGCTCAATCGGCTTGTGGCTGCGTGCGTAACTGCACCAGAGCCGGTCGCGGCGACCGAAGCCGCTGTGGCAGTCGACACTCATTGCGAAGGGGGCTGACAGCAACCGTTGCTGCACGACGCTGACCACCGCCGCCGACTCGGCTTCCATCGGGGCGCCCAGTTTGCCGCGATACCACGGCAGACGTCTGCTGATGCGATGCCCGCTTACCAGCCAGGGTACCGGCCCCATCGCATCGACCGGCGCGTTACGCATCAAATCCACGCCATTGAGATTGCTGCGCCGGTGATGCCAGATCCCGCCGGGGTTGATCATCGGCATGAACAGCAGCCGCACGCGCTCCAGTTGCTCGCGCAGCTGATCGTCCCAGTCCAGCCGGTTGACCAGGCTGTGCAGCCATGAAATCAGCACCTGCGTGCCGATCCGCTCAACCCCGTGTACGCCGCCAAAAAAGCCGATAACCGGTGCCTGCGGTGAGCGGCTGCCGAGTTCAATCACCCGGATTGGGATATCCAGACCGTTGACAGGCACCTTGAGTGGGGTGGTAACGCGCAGATGACGTGCCGCCTGATGCAACAAGGCTTCGAGCTGGGTGTGCTCTGGGAGGTGACGTTGGATCAGGTGTTGCGCGTCGCTCATGATGCACTCGGGCGTGGGATAGCCCGATGGTGGCAGGGGAGTGTGACGATTGGGTGACGGATTGGATACGGTGTGTTGGGCTCTTTAATGTGCGCTCTGGACGTCACTATTTCGCCTTTGCCGGCGAGCCAAGGGGGACCGCTTGCCCATTTCCCCTGACTCGCCGTGAAGGCGAAAAACGAATCACCTGCCGGCTTGGCAATCAGCCTTAACGACGAACTGCAATGGGTTGAGACTATCCAGCGGCGCCGGTGCCATACGGCAAAGCAGCCTGCAAACCTCAATCCACCAACGCGCCATTGATGATCGCCCGCAACTCCTGCCTTACCGGATAACTCGACGACGGAATCAGCTGGGTCATAAACACCATCAACAGATCCTCAACCGGGTCGACGAAGAAGTTGGTGCTGGCCATGCCGCCCCAGCCGTATTCGCCGATGGAGCCGTTGGTCTGCGACTTGGCGACGTCGATCTTGACCGAGAAGCCGAGGCCGAAGCCGCTGCCGTCGTAGGGTGTTTCGCTGAAGGAGCCGACGGATACCCCGGGCAGGTCCTGGTTGCCGGGCAGGTGGTTCATGCGCATGAACTCGAGCGTCTTGCGGCCGATGATGCGGGCGCCGTTCAGTTCACCACCGTTGGCCAGTGCCTGGGCAAAGCGGTAGTAGTCGTCGATGGTCGAGACCAGACCGCCGCCGCCGGAGAGAAAGCCGTGGGCTTTGGTGAAACTGGAGTCCTGCGGATCGTCCTGCAGACTGAAGCTGCCACCGGGCTGGAACTGATAACAGGCGGCGAAGCGCGGGATGCGGTCGGCCGGGACGGTGAAGAAGGTGTCGGTCATCTCCAGAGGATCGAAGATATGGCGCTTGAAGTAGTCGTCCAGGCTCAAGCCCGACAGTACTTGCACCAGATAACCGCAGACGTCTGTCGCCACCGAGTAGTTCCAGGCGGTGCCGGGCGAGAACTCAAGCGGCAGTCGTGACAGTTCGTCGATCAGACGGTCGAGGGTCAGGCCGGGGCCGCCATCGAGTTTGAGCGCCCGGTAGGCGGCGTCGACGTTGGTGCGATTCATGAAGCCATAGGTCAGACCGGACTGGTGGGTCAGCAGGTCACGGATGGTCATGGGGCGCTCGCAGGGCGTGGTCAGAATGTGCGGATGGCTGCCGGTCTTGTAGACGCGCAGGTTGCTCCAGCTGGGGATGTACTTGTGGACCGGATCATCCAGCAGAAAGCGACCTTGTTCGTACAGCTGCATCAGGGCAACAGAGGTGACCGGCTTGGTCATCGAGTAGATGCGGAACAGCGTATCGCGCTCGACCGGCAGGCCGCGCTCTACGTCTCTCAGCCCTTGTGCTTCGCAATAGACAACCTGGCCACGGCGCGCCACCAGAGTTAGAGCGCCGGGCAGCTTGCCTGCGTCAATATAGGCCGATTGCAGGTGAGTGCCGATGCGCGAGAGCCGTTCCAGGTCAACGCCGGCGATGCAGTTGCTGTTTGCCATGGATCTATCCGTCTTGTTCGTGAGCCGTCGATAGTAGCCTGTCCGGCGGCGAAGCAGAAAGCGCTGCGGCGGCCAAATGGTCTGCCATCCAGCGTCGTGATGGTGGTTACAAAATAAAGTTCGGGGCGCTGTCTCCGGGCTCTTGTGCGGCGACGCGGCGCGGAGTAAAAAACGCGCTCCGGAGCAGCATGAGGATTGCGATGAAATGAGCGACCATTCGCCCTGTCTGAACTGCGGTGCCTGTTGCGCCACATTCAGGGTGTCTTTTTACTGGGGAGAAACTGACAGTGCCCCAGGGGGTGACGTACCCACCCAGCTTACTGAACAGATAACACCGTACCGTGCCTGCATGCAGGGCACCAATCAGCCCCAGCCGCGTTGTGTGGGTCTGATGGGAACGGTCGGTGAGGGCGTTCGCTGCAGTATCTACGAGAAGCGCCCGAGTCCTTGCCGTGACTTCCCATTTCACGGTGAAAACGGGCTGGACAGCCCGGACTGTCAGCGCGCCAGAGCCGCTCACGGCTTGCCCCCGCTGCCGTCCAATCCGACCCGCCCGCGCCTGATCCCGATCGTAGCTGCCTGATTGAGGTGTCCCGCCGCCGAGGTGTTGAGCTCTCGGCAGCGGGGGGCCTCAGCTCGCGCTCTGACTCTGGCTCTGATTGAGTTCCTGCTGGGCAAAGTAGGTCTGGCTGATTGCCGCGTGCAGGTCGTCGAAATCGATCTGGATTTCATCGACAAAGGCGTGCAACTGATCCGGTTCTGCAGCCAGCAGCGTTACGTCCGGCTTGCTCAGGTCCTGCCGGCAGGTTTCGACTTCCTTCAGTGCCAGTTCATGACGTGGCAAACCTTGCAGCGCTTCTGCCAGACGGTCCATGCAGCAGGCGACGCTGCGCGGGAATAGCCGGTCCTGCAGCAGAAAACTGAGCACGTCCGGCCCGCGGATACGCAGGCGTACATGCTGGCGGTACATCTGGTAGCCAGTCAGTGACTTGAGCACACTCATCCACTGCAAGGTCTCGAAGGGCTTGAGGTCTTCTGCGCTGCGCGGCAGCAGATTGGCCGAGCGCACATCAATGATGCGGGTGGTCATATCTGCCCGTTCGAGCTGTCGTCCGACGATCAGAAAGGAGCGCACCGGCGTATAGCTGAGCGTACCTTCAATGAGACCATTGACGGTCTGACAGCTGCGGATCACCCGGCCCAAAAATGCATCGCGCCGGCGCGGAGTGATACCTGAGCCAACCTGCTCCTTAACGCTCAGGTACAGCTGGTTGACCTCTTCCCAAATCTCCCGCGGGATGACGTCGCGGGTGGTGCGCAGGTTCTCCCGCGCGGCGGCCAGCGAGCTGAGGATCGAGCCGGGGTAGCGACGGTCGCCACACATGAACGACAGCACGCTGGCTTCGTCACGGGTGGGGTAGAACTCGTCGAACAATTCGTCATTGCCGGTAATGGCGATGATTTCGGACCAGCCGAGCTTGGTTGCGCGCGGCAGGTCCAGCAACAGGTGGCTGTTCACACTCAGCAGGCGAGCGGTATCTTCGGCGCGCTCCAGATAGCGGGCCATCCAGTAAACGTTTTCGGCAACTCGTGAAAGCATTGGTCAGTTCCCCGCCAGGTCTACGATCCAGGTGTCCTTGCTGCCGCCGCCCTGAGAGGAGTTGACGACCAGCGATCCCTTGGTAAGTGCGACCCGGGTCAGGCCGCCGGTGGTAACCCAGGTAGACTCCCCGGACAGTATGAACGGCCGCAGGTCGACGTGACGTGGCTCCATCTGGTTGTTGCCGCACAGGGTCGGCGAGGTCGAAAGACTGAGGGTTGGCTGCGCCATGTAGTTGCGCGGGTCTGCCTTGATCAGCTCGGCAAATTTGTCGCGTTCCTTCTTGCTGGAGTGCGGGCCGATCAGCATGCCGTAGCCGCCGGACTCGTTGGCGGGCTTGACCACCAGCTTGTCGAGGTTGTCGAGCACGTATTTGCGGTCGTCCTCGAACATGCACAGGTAGCTGGGTACATTCGGCAGCAGCGGCTGCTCGCCGAGGTAGTACTCGATGATCTTGGGCACGAAGGCGTAGATCACCTTGTCATCGGCCACGCCGGCGCCCGGCGCATTGGCCAGTGCCACGTTGCCCTTGCGCCAGGCGCGCATCAGGCCGTGCACGCCGAGCATGGACTCGGGGTTGAACACCTCGGGGTCGATGAACATGTCGTCGACCCGGCGGTAGATCACGTCGACCCGGGCCAGCCCGTCGATGCGGCGCATGTAGACGCAGTCGTCGTCGCCAACCACTAGATCCGTGCCCTCAACCAGCTGCACGCCCATCTGCTGGGCAAGGTAGGAGTGCTCGTAGTAGGCGGAGTTGTATATGCCGGGGGTCAGAATGACGATGCACGGGTCGTCGCCGGGACGGGGCGAGAGTGACGCGAGCATGTCGTACAACTGCGCGGTGTAGTCGTCGACCGGCTGAATCTGGCCGGTGGCGAACAGGTCGGGCATCACGCGCTTGGTGACGTTGCGGTTCTCGAGCATGTACGACACACCAGACGGCACACGCAAGTTGTCTTCCAGCACGTAGAGGGTGCCGTCCTTGTCGCGCACCAGGTCCGAGCCGCAGATATGTGCCCAGACGTTATGCGGCGTGGAGATGCCGACGCACTGCGGACGGAAGTTGACCGACTGGGCCAGCACTTCGCGCGGCACCACGCCGTCCCTGACGATCTTCTGGTCGTGGTAAAGGTCGTCGATAAACATGTTGAGCGCCTGTACCCGCTGCTTGAGTCCGGCGTCGGTCTTTTGCCATTCGGCCAGCGGGATGATGCGCGGCACGATGTCGAAGGGCCAGGCCCGGTCGATCATGTTGCCTTCGGTGTAGACAGTGAAGGTGATGCCCATCAGCTGGATGGCAACTTCGGCCGCCGTCTTGTGTTCGCTCAGCTCGCGGGCATCGAGGTTGGCGAGGTATTGGCACAGCAGTTCCGCCTCCGGTCGCGGCTGCCCTGGTGCCTTTATCAGTTCATCGTAGAAGCCTTTGGATGTGTAATCGTCCCAGTTTACTTTGCTCATTCAGCTACTCTGTCCGCCAGGGGAAGGGATACTCTGCAACTTGCAATTGCCATACCAGATGCACCGGATCAGGGCATGAGACGCTGGGTGCACTCGAATAATTGTCACCCAACCGTGTTAACAAAATAGGACGCTCGCCGATTGGCACAGCCATTGCTTTGTTGATCGGCTGGATGGATTGACCGCATACATTGATGGGATAACGGAACATGACTATTCGCGTTGCACTCCGGCATGAAACCCACTACGAGTTCGACAAGCCGATTTCGGTTGCGCCCCATCTCATCCGCTTGCGTCCCGCACCGCACTGCCGCACGCCAGTTGATGCCTACAGCCTCAAGGTTAGCGGAGGTGAGTACTTCATCAACTGGCAGCAGGACCCGTTCGGCAACCATGTGGCGCGCCTTGTGTTTCCTGAAAAGATGACCAGCCTCTCTATTGAGGTGGAGCTGATCGCACCGATGACGGTGATCAATCCCTTTGATTTTTTTGTCGAGGAATACGCCGAGCAGTTCCCTTTCGACTACAGGGACGAGCTGAAAAAAGAGCTGGCGCCCTATCTGGAAACGCCAAAAGCGGGCCCGAAACTGGCTGGCTGGATCGGCAAGGTTGACCGTGAAGAACGCTCGATTACGGATTTCCTGGTCTCGCTGAATCAGCGTCTGGCCAATGAAATTCAGTACATGATCCGGATGGAACCCGGCGTACAGACCCCGGAACAGACACTCACGCTGGGCAGCGGTTCGTGCCGTGACTCGGCCTGGCTGCTGGTGCATATCTGCCGTCATCTGGGGCTGGCAGCGCGCTTTGTTTCAGGCTATCTGATTCAACTGACGGCCGACGTCAAGGCGCTTGACGGTCCGTCCGGTACCGAAACCGATTTCACAGACCTGCACGCCTGGACCGAGGTGTTTGTGCCTGGAGCAGGCTGGATCGGGCTGGATCCAACCTCGGGCCTGTTGGCTGGCGAAGGGCATCTGCCGCTGGCCGCCACGGCAGAGCCTGCCAGCGCCGCGCCCATTAGCGGTGCAACCGAGCCCTGCGAGGTGACGTTTTCCTTCGATATGAGCGTCACCAGGGTGCACGAAGATCCCCGTGTAACCAAACCGTACACTGAAGATCAGTGGGCAGAGATTCTCGCGCTGGGTGAACAGGTAGATGCGCAGTTGCAGGCGCTGGACGTACGTTTGACCATGGGCGGCGAGCCAACCTTTGTCTCCATTGATGATATGGATGCACCAGAATGGACCATTGCTGCCCAGGGGCCAACCAAAAGAGGGCTTTCCGAGACCTTGCTACGGCGTCTGCGCCCGCATTTTGCGCCCCAGTCGCTGATTCATTATCAACAGGGAAAATGGTATCCGGGTGAGCCACTGCCGCGATGGGCGCTGGCGTGTTACTGGCGCCGCGACGGTAAGCCCATGTGGCAGGACGACCGCTGGCTGGCCGACATGGATCGGGACTACGGCGTGGACGATGCCAAGGCGCTGCAGTTTGCGCAGGCGCTGACACGGCGCCTTGGCGTCTCGGACTCGCATCTGATCCCCTGTTTCGAGGATGCCTACTATTACCTCTGGCTGGAGCGCACGCAACCGATTGACGTCGATTTGCGCGGCGAAGACCTCAAGGACGATGACAACCGTCTGCGCCTTGCGCGGTTGCTGGAGCGCGGCCTGGATGCGACGGTCGGCTACACGCTGCCATTGGCGGCGACGCAGGGCGGCTGGCTCAGCGGCAGTTGGCCGTTGCGTCGCGAGCAGCTCTATCTGGTGCCCGGCGATTCACCGATGGGCCTGCGGTTGCCGCTGTCGGCGCTGCCGATCGCCCGCCGCGAGGAGCCGCAGCCGACGTCACTGTTCGAGGAGCAGGCGCCGCTGGCAGATCTGCATGGCGAAGTGGCCAGCCGCTACAGTGCAATGTACGCCGACGGGGAGGGTTCGCTTCACCACGTTGCAGCCGGACAGGACTGGCAGGAACAGCGGCCGGAGCTGATCGACTGCGGCGTTATCGGCACCGCGCTGTGCATTGAGCCGCGTGACGGCAAGCTGTTTGTCTTCATGCCGCCACTGGCTCGGCTGGAGTCCTACCTGGAGCTGCTGGCTTCTGTTGAACACACCGCCGCCGAGCTGAATCTGCCGGTCTGCATCGAAGGCTACGCCCCCCCATCGGATAACCGCATCGAGAAATTCATGATCACTCCGGACCCAGGGGTGATTGAGGTGAACATCATGCCCGCGGCCAGCTGGCCTGAGCTGGTGCGCAATACCGAGACTCTCTACGAGGAAGCACGACTGACGCGGCTCGGTACCGAGAAGTTCATGCTCGATGGCCGCCACACCGGCACCGGGGGCGGTAACCACGTTACCCTCGGTGGTCGCACGCCTGCCGAGTCACCTTTCCTGCGCCGGCCGGACCTGCTGGCGAGCATGCTGACCTTCTGGCAGCACCATCCGAGCCTGTCTTACCTGTTTTCCGGCATGTTTATCGGCCCGACCAGTCAGGCACCACGGATTGACGAAGCCCGGCATGAGGCGCTGTATGAACTGGAGATTGCGCTGGCGCAGATGCCGTCCGGCGAGGTACCGCAGCCCTGGCTGGTTGACCGCCTGGTGCGCAACCTGCTGACCGATATTACCGGCAACACCCACCGCGCCGAATTCTGTGTCGACAAGCTGTATTCGCCCGACAGCGCGACCGGCCGGCTCGGGCTGCTGGAGTTGCGCGGGTTTGAAATGCCGCCGCATGCGCGCATGAGTCTGATGCAGCAGTTGCTGATTCGAGCGCTGGTCGCCCGCTTTTATGCCGAGCCTTACCGCCAGCCGCTGGCGCGTTGGGGCACAGCGCTGCATGACAAATGGATGATGCCGCATTATCTGTGGCGTGATCTGTGCGATGTACTGCGCGACCTGCGTGCCCACGGGTTCGATTTCCGTGACGAGTGGTTCGCGCCGTTTCTGGAGTTCCGCTTCCCGCATGCGGGTGAGGTCCAATACGGAGATACCCGCATCGAGCTGCGCCAGGCGATTGAACCCTGGCACGTGCTGGGGGAGGAGGTTGCCGGTGGTGGCACCGCCCGTTATGTGGATTCCTCGGTCGAACGGCTGGAGGTCAAGGTGCATGACTTCAATCCGGCTCGCTATCAGCTGACCTGCAACGGCTTCAAGGTGCCACTGCAGGCAACCGGCGTGCCGGGCGAACTGGTAGCCGCGGTGCGTTACCGCGCCTGGCAGCCACCGTCCGCGCTGCATCCGATGATCAGTGTCCAGGCGCCGCTGGTGTTTGACTTGATCGACAACTGGAACGGCCGCTCGGTTGGAGGCTGCACCTACCATGTGGTGCATCCGGCTGGCCGCAATTACGAGCATTTCCCGGTTAACGCCAATGAGGCTGAGGCGCGGCGCATGGCGCGGTTCTGGAGCTATGGTCATAGTCAGGGCAAGGCAGGGGAGGTGCGGCAGGCGCCGGGTCAGGAGTATCCGCACACCCTGGATTTGCGCCGCGCTGTCGTTGGCAGCTCTGGTTTATAATCGTCAGTCACCCAGCACACTCGGCTGACCTCAGCCTGAACCAGGAACCGCTCCATGCAACACCTCGCCAATCTGGACCCCGCAGTCAATGCCATTCTCGGGGACTATCCAGGGCATGACGGACATGACGAGTTGCTGAGCGACAACCAGCAGCCGCGCGCTCACTGGCAAGGCGTGCTGGATGATATTGTCCAGCTCGGGCCCGACGTGCTGGCTGCTCGCTCGGAAGAAGCGCAGAACCTGCTGCATGAAAATGGCGTCACCTTCAATCCTTACGAGGACGATCCGGGTCAGTTGCGGTCCTGGCAACTCGATTGCGTGCCCTGGGTCATTCCCACTCAGGAATGGGATGTGCTGGAGGCTGGGCTGAAACAACGCAGTCGTCTGCTGGAGCATATTCTTGACGACCTCTATGGTGCCCGGCGAATCATCAGTGAAGGCCTGTTGCCCCCCGAGTTGATCTACACCCATCCCGGGTTTCTGTTTTCCGCCGCTGACGATCCGCCGCAGGTGGAGCGGCCGTTATTGATTTTCCACGGTACCGACATCATCCGCGATAGTCAGGGGCAGTGGCAGGTCCTGGCTGACTGGACCCAATCGCCGGGTGGCGCGGGTTACGCGCTGGAGAACCGCATCACATTGGCCCGCGCGTTGCCCAGTCTCTACCGCGATGCGCCGATCAAACGGCTGGCCGGCTTTCTGCAGGCTCAGCATCGCTGCCTGGCCAGCCTGGCCAGCACACACCGAGAGCAGCCGAATATCGTTCTGCTGTCGCCAGGCCCGGGTAGCCCCGGTTACTTTGAGCATGCCTGGCTGGCCAATTACATGAACTTCTCGCTGGTCGAGGGCGATGATCTGGTGGTGCGCGACGGCCAGGTTTCCATGCGCACCCTGGGTGGCCTGAAGCAGGTGGATGTCATCCTGCGGCAGATCAACGATCCGTGGTGTGACCCGCTTGAGCTGCGTCCTGACTCGTTGCTGGGGGTGCCGGGGCTGTTGCAGGCCGCACGCTGCGGTAACGTACATATCGCCAATGCATTGGGTGCCGGCATTTTGGAGCATCCCGGCCTGCTGGCCTTTCTGCCGAGCCTGTGCCGTGAGTTGTTGGGGGAAGAGCTGCTGCTGCCATGCCGGGAAACCCTGTGGTGCGGAGATCCGGCCGCACTGGCGCAGGTACGCGCTGAACTGGATGGTTGGGTTCTGCGTGATATCAGCAAGCCGGGGCGACTCTATCGCGCAGACCAGATGGGCCTTGAGGCGTTGCGTGACCTGCGCATCAGCATGGAGCGCCATCCGTATCTGTTTACCGCCCAGCGACACATCGCACCGGCGGTAGCGCCGGGGTTCAATCCGCAGACCAAGACCTTCGAGCGCCAGAGCGCCACGCTGAGATTCTTCAGTCTGGTAGAGCCTGATGATCTGACCAAGCCGGTCAATGAACGCAATTATCGGGTGATGCCAGGTGGCCTTGCCTGGGTCGGGGAGCCAGGCGCGCCGCTGATGAAAAGCCGCCTGGTAAAGGATGTCTGGGTCACAGCACCGGTGCCGCAGCCGCACATCAGTCTGCTGAGGCAGGCGTTGGGTCCGATTGTCGTGACCCGTGACGGCAAGGACTTGCCTTGCCGTGTTGCCGAGAGTCTGTTCTGGATGGGGCGCTATGGCGAGCGGCTGGATATTCGCGGCCGTCTGCTGCGCGAGGCGCTCGCCCGGCTGCTGCAGGATGACCGGCAGGAGAGTGGCTCGCAACTGATGCCGGACCTGTTGCGGGCGCTGGATATTGCCGTCGATCCGGATGCCTTTGCGGACGAAAGCCTGCCTGCCAACAGCCGCTTTCCGCGTGAATATATCGTAACGCGTGATCGTCTGCTGCAGCTGTTTGCTGATGACCTGCCCGACGGGTTGCCTGCCATCTTTGCCCACTTTGTGCGCAATAGCCGGGCGGTGCGCGATCATTTGGGCGACGACACCTGGCGCGCGATCAACAGCTTGCGGCAGCATTTTAATAGTATGTCGCGAACGCGAGGTGTCGTGGTAGGGCAGCGCCATCTGGAAGCGATGGTGCTGGATCTTGCTGCATTCTTTGGCCTGTGCAACGAAACCATGCCGCATCACTACGGCTGGCGTTTCCTCGACATTGGCCGCTTTATCGAGCGCACACTCGGGTCTCTGGAGCTGCTGAAGCTGGCCCTGCTGGATGCCGATGAACCGGGTATTCCGCTCTGGGAGGTGGTGCTGGCCACGACCGATAACCTGACGGTGTACCGGCGTCGCTATCGCTCGCAGTTGCACCCGCTGGCCATTCTCGACCTGCTGCTGTTTGATGAAACCAATCCGCGCTCGGTCGGCTACATGCTCAAGCGTCTGGGTCGACAGATTGCCAAGCTGCCCTCACCGGGTAGCTCGCCCTATCGCAATCTGGAGCAGCGGCTGATCATTCAGGCGACCAGTTGCCTGCACCTGGTCGATATTGAGACCCTGACCGACCTGGAAGGCTCGCCCGCTGCGCGGGAGGCCTTGAGCAACCTGCTGGATCAGTTGATAGAACCTATGTCTGAATTGTCCAACGCGCTCTCGCATAGCCACTTTAGTCATGTTGAAGCTCCCCGCCAGCTGGTAAGTATGCACTACACCGGCCAGCCCTGAATCGAGGTCTCCACGTTGAGATATCTGTTGCGGCATACCACGCATTATCAGTACAGCGGCGCTGTGACGCTAAGTCACAACGAGGCGCGCATCCTGCCCCGGGTATTGCCCTGGCAGGACTGCAGCAACACCCAACTGGTAATCACGCCTATCCCTGATCGGATGAGGGAGCGCATCGACTTCTTCGGCAATCGGGTGGTGTACTTCTCGATCGAGTCGCTGCACGAAAGCCTTGATGTAACGGTCACCAGTGAAATTGTTACCCATCCCAGGGCCAGCGCCGATATCTTTTCCAGTATCAGCTGGGAGCAGGCGGCCGAGGAGCTGAGACACGATCCGCGACAAACCAATCGCGATGCTCTGGATGCACGCCTGTATGTGCTTGACTCACCGTTTATTTTTCAGAGTCCGGGATTGGCCGATTATGCACGCAGCAGCTTTACCCCGGGGCGCAATCTGGTCGATGCCGTACTGGAGCTGAATCAGCGCATCTTCAGTGAGTTCACCTATGACCCGGAGTTCACCACACTGGCAACGCCGCTTCAGGATGTGCTGGCAAGCAAGCGCGGTGTCTGTCAGGACTTTGCCCATTTGGGCATAGGTTGTCTGCGTTCCCTGGGGCTCGCAGCCAGGTATGTCAGCGGCTATATGGAAACGTTGCCGCCGCCTGGGCAGCAGAAGCTGCTGGGAGCCGATGCCACGCATGCCTGGCTGGCGGTATTTGTGCCCGGCTGGGGCTGGCTGGAGCTGGATCCGACCAACGGCTGCGTACCGGATGAGCGCTATATCATTCTCGGCTGGGGCCGGGATTTTGCGGATGTTACGCCGCTCAAGGGGGTCATGACCGGGGGCGGCGACCACAGCCTCAGTGTGGCGGTGGATGTATTGCCGCAAGAGGAGGGTGCGCAAGGTCAGGTGAGAGATCTTGTCTGACGTGCAACCGGCGACTTGATGTCCTGACTGGCTCTGCCAGATAACAAAAAACCGGCCAAAGCCGGTTTTTTGTTAGGTGCGGCTTGGTGCTTGCCGCTGCAGCGCTTGCGCGTTACATGTTCGGGTAGTTCGGGCCACCGGTGCCTTCCGGCGCGATCCAGTTGATGTTCTGGGACGGATCCTTGATGTCGCAGGTCTTGCAGTGTACGCAGTTCTGCGCATTGATCTGGAAACGCTTGCTGCCATCGTCATTGCTGACAACTTCGTATACGCCAGCCGGGCAGTAACGCTGTGCCGGCTCGTCGTACAGGGGCAGGTTTTTCTCCAGCGGAATGCTCGGGTCTTTCAGCGTCAGGTGGATCGGCTGGTCTTCTTCATGGTTGGTGTTGGACATGAAGACCGAAGACAGCTTGTCGAAGCTCAGTACGCCATCCGGCTTCGGATAGTCGATCTTGGTCGCTTCGGAGGCTTTCTTCAGGCAGGCGTAATCCGGCTTGGTGTCGTGCAGGGTGACCGGAATCTTGCCACCGAACCAGTTCTGATCGATGTAGTTGAACGCACCACCGAACAGCGGGCCGAACTTGTGGATTGCCGGGCCGAAGTTACGCGCTGCGAACAGCTCTTCGTACAGCCAGCTGGACTTGAAGCTATCAACATAGTTGGTCAGCTCGTCACCGCCTTCGCGGCCAGCCTGCAGGGCCTCGACGATAGCGTCAGCCGCCAGCATGCCCGATTTCATGGCAGTGTGGCTGCCCTTGATCTTGGCGAAGTTCAGGGTCCCGAGGTCACAACCGATCAGAGCACCGCCCGGGAAGACCATCTTCGGCAGCGAGTTGATGCCGCCCTTGCAGATGGCGCGTGCACCGTAGGCAACGCGCTTGCCGCCTTCCAGGTACTGCTTGATGACCGGGTGATGCTTGTAGCGCTGGAATTCGTCGAACGGCGACAGGTGCGGGTTCGAGTAGGACAGATCGATGATCAGGCCAACGACTACCTGGTTGTTTTCCAGGTGATACAGGAAGGAACCACCGGTGTTTTCGGTACCGACGATGTCCAGCGGCCAGCCGGCGGTATGCACAACCAGACCTTGCTGGTGCTTGGCCGGATCGATGTCCCAGATTTCCTTGATGCCGATACCGTAATGCTGGGCGTCGGCTTCGGAATCCAGGTTGAAACGCTTGATCAGTTGCTTGCCGATGTGGCCGCGGCAGCCTTCTGCGAACAGGGTGTACTTGGCGCGCAGTTCCATGCCGGGGGTGTAGAACCCGTCTTTCGGGTTGCCTTCACGGTCAACGCCCAGGTCGCCGGTCAGGATGCCGCGAACAACGCCGTTCTCATCGATCAGGGCTTCCTGGGCAGCAAAGCCCGGATATACCTCTACGCCCAGGCCTTCGGCCTGTTCGGCCAGCCAGCGGCACAGGTTGCCGAGGGAGATAATATAGTTGCCATGGTTGTGCATGGTCTTGGGAACGAGCATGTCAGGCAGCTTGGTTGCCTTCTCTTCGCTGGTGAGCATATAGATGTCATCGCGAACGACGGCGGTGTTCAGCGGAGCGCCAAGCTCTTTCCAATCGGGGAACAGTTCTTCCAGGGCGCGCGGCTCGAATACGGCACCGGAGAGAATGTGGGCGCCGACTTCGGAACCTTTCTCTACGACACAGACGCTGATTTCCTGACCGGCTTCAGCAGCCTGTTTCTTGATTCGACATGCAGCTGCCAGGCCAGAGGGGCCGGCACCTACGATGACAACGTCAAACTCCATGAATTCGCGTTCCACTATCTCTCTCCTAACTCTAGGCCCGTCACATGTATCGATTCTTTGTTGATCTGCCATGATCGATTAAGCCGCGGAGTATAACAGCCCGTGTTTTGCGCTCCAACGCTAAGATGGCGTTTTGATCGTTTATTAGACCTTTAGTCGAATTGCTCCTATTGACCACCTGTGCGTGGAAAGTCATGATAGAGAGCTTTTGAACGTCGGGCTCCATCTGGTCTGATCGTGAACGATTCTCTTTTTATAGTCACGATTATGGCCGGCCCTGTTTTGGCTACACATTGAATGAGGCAATCATGAAGGTACTTGTAGCGGTTAAGCGGGTCGTTGACTACAACGTCAAGGTTCGCGTCAAGGCGGACAACTCCGGTGTTGACCTGGCCAACGTCAAGATGTCGATGAACCCCTTCTGCGAAATCGCCGTAGAAGAAGCAGTACGTCTGAAAGAAAAAGGCGTTGCTACCGAGATCGTCGCTGTCACTGTCGGCC